>ERZ1673738.2872-NODE-2872-length-20861-cov-11.235124_pt1 | contig 20861 bp, 20 predicted proteins | sample MGYA00580198_ERZ1673738 | MGnify/ENA primary metagenome ERZ1673738 (study PRJEB41218, sample SAMN15661784) | gut metagenome | host: Homo sapiens | place: Canada: London | collected 2015-08-20/2019-03-30 | study: EMG produced TPA metagenomics assembly of...
TAAGAAAATCGTCCTCGGGGTAGCAAATGCATGGAATGCACGCAAGGGATTGCCAGACTTGCTGACGCTTGCTGACCGCCTCGGTTCTGACTATCAGGCGGTTTTGATTGGCCTAATCGAGAAGCAACTGCCGGATATTCCTTCCGATGTGCTGGGGCTTTTACGCACGGCAAACCAAACAGAACTGGCGCAGTGGTACTCTGCTGCAGATGTGTTTGTGAACCCTACCTATGAGGAAACCTTTGGCCTGACTACGGTAGAGGCCCAGGCGTGTGGAACGCCAGTGGTGGTGTATGAGACGGACGGTTGTCCTGAAACGGTAGCACCGGGAAATGGACGCTTGGTTCCGCAGGGCGATATGCAGGCATTGGAAAATGCCGTGAGAGACGTGGCAGACAGCAACTGGCGTGCGGATCCTAAAAAAATGGCGCGTTTTGATAAAGACACAGTGTATCAGGGCTATGTCGAACTCTATGAAAATGTTTTGTCTACTTTGGGGAAAGGGCGTGTGATAGCTACATGAGAATTCTTTTTTGCAGTAACTACTTTACGCATCATCAGATCCCCCTGTCCGATGCCCTCTATGAACTGACAAATCACAACTATTGACTATATCCTGCAAAATGAGCGCTACGCAGGAAACGCACTTCTCCAGAAAAGGTATACAACAGACTCGTTCCCACGGAAAAAGAAACGCAACCGAGGAGAACGAGAGATGTACTTCGTTGCTGGCAGCAATGATGCCATTATCTCACAGGAGATGTTTGACCAAGCTCAGCAGCTTCGGAAAACACGAAAAAGAGAGCCAACGCCGCTTCACGACACTATTTCAAAGCAGATACGCTGTTCTTGCGGAGCACGTGTTCGGGCGAAGAAAATCAATCAAAAATGGTATTGGTGCTGCTGCAATCATGAAGAGAAACATGAATGTCAAATTACTCCTATACCAGAAATCCAGGTGCAGGAATCCTTCTGCCGCCTATACTACAAGCTGAAGCATCAGAGCATCCCCATCCTGGAACAGATGCTTACAAACCTCCAGACGATCCGCAATCGCAGGATGCTCTGGAGTCCTGACATCGTTGCCCTGAATAAAAGAATATCAGATCTAACCAGTCAGAATCAGACATTGGCCTTCCTCAAGCAGCAGGGCCTTGTTGATCCTGACATTTTTATAGCCAAAACCAATGAGCTGACCAAGCAGCTCCGGCAGGCCAAGCAGGAAAAAGAAAAGCTGATGGATGCCGAGAGCGATATGACCGCCCTGCAAACACGAGACTTGATAGACCTCTTGAAAGGTGGGCCGGAATTCCTCGACAGCTTTGACGCGGAACTGTTTGGTGAACTCGTTGAGAAAATTATCATAGAGAGCAACGACTCCGTCCGCTTCTGCCTGAAAAATGGGCTGGAGCTGCGGGAGTCCATAGAGAGGACGATGCGGTGATGGGAAACCGGAAGCAGCCCTTTGGCTACAAGATGGCTCTGGGTGAGATCGTCATACAGGAAGCAGAGGCGAAGCTTGTACAGGAGATCTTCCGCCGATATATCGCGGGAGAATCCTTGAATGAGTTGACAGAGGCACTTCGCCATCAGGATATCCCATACGACGAGGGGCGGCTCTGGAACAAAAATATGGTCGCCCGTATTCTGGCGGACGTGCGCTACACAGGGGAAAAAGGATATCCCAAGCTCATAGATGAGGCGCAGCTCATCGCAGCAAATGAAAAACGCTCAAACAAGCCCCAGCTTCCGAAAAAGACGGAAGCGCAAAAGGTGCTGCGCAGGCTCTGCGGCACACCGCCATCTGAGCGGGTGGAACAAAGTGTTGCCGACCTGCTCAACGGCCTCGCAAATTACCCGGAACGCATACAGCATCAGCGCAGTCCTACGCCAGCCACACATTCCAAAACGCAGGAGGCGCTGGATAATGCTCTGGAACAGCAGCCCATCGACGAGGATAACGCCAAGGCACTGATCCTCCGGCTTGCGTCAGAACAATATGCCGCTCTGGGAAATGAAGAATATGAAACGAATCGTCTTCGGCGTCTCTTCTCCGCCTTCGAATGTGTGGCGGAACTGAACGCTGATCTTCTGAAAAGCACCGTATCTGAGGTGCTGGTGACCCGCCAAAATGTCAAACTGCGATTAAGAAATGGGCAAGTCATAGAAAGGAGTGACCTGCAATGAAAGATGATGCCCCGAGAGTAATCAAAATCCCTGCCAAACCGGAAGCTACCCACCAGGCAGAAGCCCGCAGACAGCTCCGAGTGGCAGCTTACTGCCGAGTCTCCACCAAAGAGGAGGACCAGGCAAACAGCTATGAGGTGCAGAAAGAGTACTATACCGATAAAATCATGTCCAACACCGCCTGGACGATGGCCGGTATCTTTGCGGACAAGGGCATCACCGGAACCTCGGCCAAGAAGCGTGAGGACTTCATGCGGATGATCCGCCACTGCCGCCAGAAGAAGATCGATGTGATCCTGACCAAGTCGGTCTCCCGCTTCTCCCGTAACACGGTGGACTGCCTCTACTATATCCGGGCGCTCAAGCAGCTTGGCATCGCAGTCATCTTCGAGAAGGAAAACATCAATTCGCTGGAGGAGGACAGTGAGCTGCGGATCACCCTCTCCGGGGCCTTCGCCCAGTCTGAAAGTGAATCCATCTCCGCCAATGTCACATGGGGCAAGCGCCGTGCTATGGAGGCCGGAAAGGTCAGCATCCAATATAAAAAGCTGTACGGATACCGCAAGGGTGAGGATGGTCAGCCGGAGATCATTCCGGAACAGGCGGAAATCGTCCGATGGCTCTATGAGCGCTATCTCACTGGGGCCAGCCTGCGGATGATCAAAGATGAACTGGAACAGCAAGGTGTTAAGTGCTTCGAGGATTCCCCGGAGTGGACCATCTCCCGCATCCGCAGCATCCTGCAGAATGAAAAATACTGCGGCGATGTGCTGATGCAGAAGACCTTCCGGCGGGACTTTATCAACCGCAAGGCCATCAAGAATACAGGCCAACTTCCCATGTACCTCATTGAAAATCACCACGAGGGCATTGTCAGCCGTGAAAAGTATGATGCCGTACAGGCTGAGATGGCACGGCGGAATGCGGCCAAGAGTCCCTCCAAGAACGCAGTCACAGGGATGGCCTCCTACGCCAGCAAGTATGCACTCTCGGAGCGCTTGGTCTGCGGTGAGTGCGGGACCCTGTACCGCCGCTGCACATGGACACGAAACGGTGAAAAACGAGTCGTGTGGCGCTGTGTGAGTCGATTGGATTACGGCAAGAAATACTGCCATAACTCGCCCACACTGGATGAAGCACCGCTCCAGCAAGCAATCCTCGCAGCCCTGAACACAGCCATGGCCGACAAGAATAGCCTGATTCGGCAGATCACAGATGCCATGGAAACGGAGATCATCCCATTCCCAGGTGGCACAATGAGCCTCGGAGACATTGAACGCAGGCTGAGAGAACTGGAGCAGCAATTCCAAACACTGTTGGAAAAGGCCACAGATGATCCTGCCGCCTATGGCGGTCAGTTCAAAGAAATTCTGGATGAGCAGACTTTCCTGAAGGAAAAGCGCTCCGGAATCCTCGCAGATAACAACGAACAGGCAAAAGCCAATCAGCGCATCATGGATGCCGCACAGACCTTGGAAAACGCATCACTCCACATTACAGAGTGGGATGAGAGTGCCGTCCGCCAACTGGTGGAGACAGTAAAAGTCCTCTCCAAGGACGAGATCGCAGTCACCCTGAAGGGCGGCATTGAGATTTGTCAGAAAATTATGTACTGAAAGAAGGTGGAAAGATGATTTTTGTAACCGGCGATTGCCACGGTAATTTTGAACGCTTCAAGCCGGAATATTTCCCGGAGCAGGCGCAAATGACAAAGCGGGACATCGTGATCTGCGCCGGAGACTTTGGTGGCGTGTGGTTTGGAGACGGCCGTGACGATGTTGCATTGGGCTGGCTGGAAAACCTGCCATTCACGCTGGCCTTTGTCTGCGGGAATCATGAAAACTACGACGCGCTGGAACGATATCCGGTGAAAGACTGGCGCGGCGGCAAGGTACACCGCATTCGCCCTCATGTCCTGCACCTGATGCGTGGACAAATCTTCGAGCTGGAAGGCTATCACTTCTTTACTATGGGTGGGGCAAAAAGCCATGATACGGAGGACGGCATTCTGGAACCGGGTGCTCCGGATTTTGAGCGAAAGCTCCTGATGCTGCAGCGGAAACCCAGAGCGAGGTATCGCATCAACCACATTTCATGGTGGGCGCAGGAGATGCCTTCTGAGGAGGAATACGCTGAAGCACGGAGAAATCTGTCCAAGGTCGATTGGGCGGTAGACTATGTCATCACGCACTGCGCCCCCACCAGTATTGCCCTCATGGAAAACCGCCATAACAAGGCAGACTCGCTCACAGACTTCCTACAGAAGGTCAAAGAGAGAGCGCATTATCATTACTGGCTGTTCGGCCATTACCACGACAATCGGGCCATTGATGAGAAGCATATTCTGCTCTGGGAGCAGATCGTACAAGTTATCTGAAGCAGGTCAAAGCAGAGAAAAACACGGCGATGTCACCATGCTTTTCTCTGCTTTGAGCGTTGAATCAGGCGCTGTGCGCCGGAAAGGAGAAGCTATGAATATCCGAAAAGCTGTGGATTACAGCGCAATGTTTGCCGCACTGGAATCTGCCATGGAAGCGGATCTGCCGCAGATGGAGCTGTACTGCGAGGTCGGAAAGATTGTCTGCGCCCGCTTGGAAAAGGGCGCGGCGGTGGCCGCCGCGGAGTTCTTGAAAGAACAGCACCCGGATATGACCGGCTTTTCTCCGCGCAATGTGCGCCGGATGCGGGACTTCTGGCAGTTGTACAGCGACATGCCGGAACTGCTGGGCGAAGCGCTTCGCTTGAATTGGACGCAGAATGTGGTCATCATGGAGACGGAGCTGACCGCAGAGAACCGCCGCTGGTACATCAAGCAGGCCGCTGCACAGAATCTATCCAAGTCGGAGCTTCTGCGAATGATCGAGGATTCTGCGCATCTGGAAAGTGTTCTCGACGAAAAGGTCGATGTGTGGTATAATGATGACAACGATGAGATTTCGGAGAGAACGCAGTATGAAGAAGATCCTGTTTATCTGTCATGGCAATATTTGCCGCAGCCCCATGGCCGAGTTTGTGATGAAGGACTTGGTAAAAAAGGCGGGACTGGCATCGCAATTTCATATCGAATCAGCGGCTACCAGTCGGGAGGAGATTGGCAACCCGGTCTATCCTCCGGCACGGCGCAAGTTGGCCGAGCATGGGATCTCCTGCGAAGGCCATGCCGCACGGCAGTTGACAAATCGGGATTACGACGAATACGATCTCCTGATCGGCATGGACCAGGCCAACCTCCGGGATATGTACCGTATCTGCGGCGGCGACTATGTCGGCAAGATGTCCCTCCTGATGGATCACACCGCCCATCCCGGCAATGTGGCAGACCCATGGTACACCGAGGACTTCGAGGCGACCTGGCAGGATGTGCTGGATGGCTGCCAAGGACTTTTGAAAGAATTCATGACAGAACGAGGTGATTCAAATGGCACAAAATGATAAGATCCAACTGTTTGAAGACAAACGTATTCGTACCGCATGGGATGAGGAAAAAGAAGAATGGTACTTTTCCGTTGTCGATGTTGTTGCGGTTTTGACGGATCAGCCAGACGCCCGTCATGCCAGTACATATTGGGCAGTTTTAAAGAAGCGGTTGAATAACGAGGGTGCAGGCCAACTGCTTACAAATTGTAAGCAGTTGAAGATGACCGCTTCGGATGGGCGGAAACGTCTGACCGATGTGGCCGACACCGAGCAGCTTCTCCGAATCATCCAGTCCATTCCTTCACCGAAGGCCGAGCCGTTCAAGCTGTGGCTGGCGCAGGTCGGTCGGGAGCGTATCGAGGAGACCATCGACCCGGAGCTGACCATTGACCGGGCATTGGAAACCTATCTCAAGAAGGGGTACAGCCGTGAGTGGATCAACCAGCGGCTGCAGGCCATTCAAGTCCGCAAAGAACTGACGGATGAATGGGATGCCCGCGGTGTGCAGAAGGGCGTAGAGTATGCCATCCTCACGGATGAGATCTCCCGTGCATGGTCCGGCATGTCCACCCGGCAGTACAAGAACCTGAAGGGCTTGAAAAAAGAGAATCTCCGTGATAATATGACCACACTGGAACTGGTGCTGAACATGCTGGCGGAAGCGACTACCACTCAGTTTTCAAGAGATCGCAAACCAACGACTTTCCAAGAGAATCTGGCAGTTGCCAAAGCAGGTGGCCAGGTTGCTGGGCGAACCAGAAAAGACATTGAGTCTCAGTCGGACACACCGGTCATCACCTCCAAGAACGCCGCACAGCTCAATCAGGTCGTGACGGACCTGCTGGAAGGCGCAGTCTCTGACACAACTGAAGAATCAAAAGACAAGTGAGCTCTGCGCATCAAGTTATTCTTGCTGTCATACACCGATTTTTTGAAAGCAATTTCAAAAAATCTATAGTGTTGAGTTATGACAATCAAAAACCTCGTAACCATGCGGGTTACGAGGTTTTTCTTATGCTTTAAATTTCAGTTTTCCCTTATTTTTTCCCTTTAGCGGTAAAAAATGCCTCTGATGTCAGCGCATCAGAGGCCCATTTTTTATGCGTCGATCACGTGACCTGCGCGATAGCATTCCGCGATGTAGTCACGGGACTGATAGTAGAACGAGGAGTTATAATCGCAGAGCTTTTCATCGATCCACGAGGTATACACCGCCACCAGCGTTTCCGCCACGTCATCCTGTCCGGATACATCCTCGATCAAGCGGGCGTATACCTTGCCCATCGTCCATACATCCGGTACGGCGTACCTGGCCACCGACACGTTATCGAACTGGCCATGGGGCAAGTCGAAGTGCTGCTGCATATCATCAGACACCTTTTCAATGGGCTCATAGTGGAACACATCGGCATGGCCCAAGATCATCTGCACGCCATTCACTCCCAGCGCCTTCACCACGTCACAGCGCTTCATTTTCAGGTCGCGGCCCAACTGCTCCACCAAAGCGCAGGTGAAGAACAGTCCGCTGTGGTTTCGTTCACACATGTACCTCGTAACTCCTCTCGAAGGTCAGCGTCGCCAGCGCTCTGGCGGTGTGGAAGCTGATCTGATGGGTGGGATGCTTGAACCGTGCCAGTTCCCAGAAAGCGGCGCGGCTGATCTCGCCATCTGTATAGCTCTGTACATAGTTGAAGATGGTGTCATCGGCCATCGGCCCCTCTACGATGTCATAGTCATGGGGGATGCCGCTGCGGCAGGCCACGATGAAGTCCAGCCATTCATCGCTCATCTCAGGGAAACGCTTGACCGACAGCCCTGACTGCGCTTCAAACTGGTAGACATTCACGATACCACTGCCGAACCGTGTGGCCCAGCGGGTGGCCTGCGTCTCATATTCGCGGTATAAGTGTGAAAGTGAACCTTCTCCATGTGGCGAGGCTCGGAATCTGGCAGTCTCCCAACGTCCAGATACTCATAATCGCCGTCCACCAGGGCTGTGGCGTCAAACACCAGCGTCAGGCTATCACCAAAGACGATCTGCGGCTCGTCAGCACCCAGGATGGTGAAAGCTCCAAGCTTCGTGAACAGACAGTCCCCGCGGTAAAGGTGGTCTATGACCTCCACAGCCTCAGACAGTTGCTGTGTACGGAAGGCCTTGCCGGATCCGTTCAGATATTCACGGAACTGGTAGAGCCGATTCTTCTCGACCTCCTCTGCATCCTTCAGGTTGCAGACCCCATAGGGCATGTCCGCCTTAAGCTTGGTCGTCTCGTCCAGTTCAATGCAGGTGCGTTCCCTCAGCAGCGAGAACGGGCGCTGCAAAAGCTTGGTGCTCCACCGCTGCTTCTCGAACACTCGACGATCCTTCAGGTCGCGCAGGGTGATCAGCCGCTCCAGCTGGCTGGATGCTGTGTCCAGAGTGGTCTGGGTCAAGTGATAGAGGGGTGCGAACTCGAACTTTTCGTCGAAAAGCAGAATACGCGGATGATCGTTCTCCTGTTGATGGAGAAGGCCGTCCAGCGCATTGCCCTTTCGCAAGAGGTCGAACCGGGCCTGAGAGATGCCCAGCACGAACGCCTGTCCAGCCAGCTGCCCGAAACGCAGCACATCGCACGAGGCGGCGAAGGGACAGTTGTCCTTCCGGCACTGGTCAAAGGATGTGACTTGTTTGTTCTTGCAGAAACCGGCTTTCTGGCTGGCAGCTGTCCACCCCTGCAAGGGGACGACCAGCGTTTCCGGCGCATTCGGAAAGAAGGCAGCAATAGTGTCACGGATACCGTTCAGTGACTCGATTTTTTGCAGCACCAGCAACACGCTGAACACATCAGCTAGCGGGTCATTGTTCAAGCGCAACTCACAGGCCGCCAGCAAGAAGGCTGTGATCCAGGTGGACTTGCCAGATCCAGCCCGCGCCGGGCACACCAGTGGTTTTCGGTCAGCAAGGCCCTTGAGCACACGTTTCGTGATTTTTCGCCAATACTCAAAATCGACAGCTGCGCCGCGCCGGCGGCACAACTCTTCAATGTAGTACATGACCCTGTCGGCCATGAAGGCCATCTGTACGGCGGTGAGCCCGCTGAAGGGCACCATCGGCCCGGTCTGCCTGCGGCGCAGCGGGGTCGGCTGCAGTGACTGCGGCAGCAACTCTTCTGGTGCTGAGGCGGCACCGGGATATTTCACGGTGTTTTCCTGGGATGGGGCAGTTTCGTTTGCCACGATTTGTCCCGTCTTGTTGTCCATCAAATTGTTATCGAAGTCCACATTTATCATTCAACTTGCGCTCCTTTCTCACGTAAATCGTAATCATTTCCCGGTCCTATCTCGGCAGAAACCCTGGCAATGCTGTTTGCCGGGGGCGGGGCGTTTTGCCCCGCATTTTGCCCGGTTTCTTGCAGCAGCCTGGCCGGTGTTGCGACAACGTAGGTTACGTCACGGGTGCCGTTTGCCAACAGGTCGTAGCGGTAGCGATACCCAGAAGTTGGCAGCTTAATTACACCCGCCTTTCCCAGTGCCTTCTGTAACTCGAGTTCCCACCTTGGCTTCTGAAGAAGAGTGGCACCGATGGTGTGGTCAGCCTTGACAGCCTTGGCGTACCAAGCTGCCCAAACCGATTCTTCCATGACCAGATACTCCTCCCTGCCGATTTGTCGCCAAGCGGCGGCGACCTTACCGCGCTGAGGGCGAACATAGGGTTGCTCCGGTGAAACGATTAGATCAGGATGGTTTGCGACCAAACCGCTTAATTTTTCAAGGTACACGTCCGCATCCTCAGCCCGGCGGGGTGCCGTTGGAGGAGGTAGCGGAGCGGGCTCGAAAATGTCCCGCAGGCGCTGCCGGTAGCTATCCGCCACATCCGGCGGCAGCCACTGGCGATCGCTGACCAGCGCCACGAAATCCAGCAGCACCTGGTAAGCCACCGCCCGGCAGAGGGCCTTAGGTTCATAGGAGAAGGTGCGGAACCGACCACCCGGTCGCCCCAACTGATCGTGGGATCGGCGGACAACGTCCTGTGCCCAATCGTTACCGCTTATCCCCCACCACCAGCCCAACAACCGGGCTGCCTGCGGCGCTTTGGCGATGATCTTCTCAAAAAGCTGATCATCCCAAGCGGTCAGACTATAGGTAGGGACGCTCGCTGCGCCCCAGCCGTTAGCAGACAGGCCGCTGTTCACGAACACTATCCCGGTCTGAGACAGGTCATCACTGAACTTGCCCCAGGTGGTATCCCGACCGTGCAGAACCAGCAAGACTGCGTTTTCCGGTGGAAGCGAAAGCCAAGTCGACTTTAGCTTGGCTATCCGAACCCTAGCCCGCGAAATGTCCACCAAGCTAAGGGGCTCGTTCAGGTCGACCACACGCTTCCGCCAAATGGAAAAGTTCTTGCCTTTCCAGCGCTTCCGCGGTAAAATCGACTTGAATAGACATTTCATCACTCGCTCCAACTGCGGCGGCCCACGGAAGGCCACGCAGGGCCGCAGAGATGGCTCGTACTGCTTCAGGTCTGCGGCTCGCAGCCCCAGCAGCACTGTTGCCAGCAGCATCGCGCCAGCCTCAGTGGAGGGGAACACGTCCAGCAGCGACATCAACGACGCCACTCCTTGGGAGCAGTCTGCCGCCGTTGGTGGATGCTTGCCGTCGTCATCGTGGATCTTCCACCAGGCCGGTGGTTGATCCGTCCGGACACGGACGGTTTTAACGTCCATCTCTTGCAGTAGCTTTCGTCGCCGTTTTTCCCGACCTTCTATCGTGAGATATCGGAAATTGTGAATTCGGCCTGCCCAAAAGTTTTCTGGGAGAGGAACATACCGGCCATCCTCCTCCGCGAGGAAGATGGGTTGGCCTGGGTCAGCTAAAACGCGAATAATTTCCATTTTACCTCCTTGGTTGATTGTTAAAGTGCACCGTGCAGGAGGTATCGTACCACCAGCAGCCGCCCTTCACCGGCCAGTTGGTGGGTGTAAAAATGCTATCTCAAAACCGCAGAAATCCTTTTGCCATAAGGCATTGTGCCGTTTTTCACCTGTTTTTCTTTGAGAATTTTGGGGGAGGTTATTTGTGATGGACTTTTCAATTTTGCTCGACAATGTACGCCCTATTGGGCAAAACTTTCTCCCTGAAGGGAAATGTACGCTCCTTTCTGGAAAAGCATCTACTTCCAAGCTTCACAAGGAAATAGATGCATATCGAGCTGAAATCCAATCCGAAATTCTGGAAATGTTGGATAGCAAGGCCACTCACGATGAGTCCAAGTTCATCTGCAAAGCTGGTTTGATTGCCGAATGCAGTACGCACAGCCCCAGTGTACTTGACAAGAGAGATGTGCTGATCCCACTTCTCTGTGATTGGGATGTGCTTTGTTCCCTGCAATACCAGGACTATGCATCCACACACGGTGAATACCTAGCAGAACGAAAAGCATATCTGAATGAGAGGGACAATCCGACACTGTATGACGATGCCCCGCCGGAAATGCGCGATGCCTATCGGGTTCTCTCAAAAGCCTTGCATGAAAAAGCCATAGCGCGTGCGCGAGCTGGCGGCACTTCTTCCACAACAGTTGCCAGTGTTCTGGGCAATATTCAGTCCGAGGTAACATTTGCCTATGCTGAAGATGATGCCCCTCCGCAAACATACAAGTCCGCAATAACGAGTATTCTCGGTGAGGACGATCTTGCCGCCCGGCAGTATCTGACCTTTATGAGTGAAGAAGATTGTCGCTTTTTTGCGGAAGTCATATTTCGCCGTTATGTCAGTTTCATCAGGGCAGATGAGTTGATTGAAAATGCCAATGCCCACTTTCGGCAAAAATACTACATGTGGCAATATGATCGTCTTAAAGTCAGCAAGCACTTGAGGTCGCAGATAGATGAATTATGGACTCTTGCAGAAAAGCCATATCAAGCAGGACTTGAGCGCGCTTTGACTTCCATTGCAAAGGGGCTAATGGTGGAGGCAAAAGAGTATCTTCTTGCCGATGAAGATGAAGATGAAGATTATGCATACGATAATGACTCCATAGCGGCATTGCTCCAAGCTTCTGTAAATGAATACACACATGTGATGAGTGGCCACAAGATTGAAGTATCTTGCAGCTATATAAGCGCCATGCTGGATGAATGCGACATATACACAAATCCATTGCTGGCTCTTTGCATTCTTTCCGATGTGCGATATGGCGGCAGGCTGCCAACCGAAATTACAGCTGATACGCTTTTATCTGTACTCAGCAAATTCCACAAAGCGACTGCCGCTCAGCGCATTGCGGCGATACGTTTTTTGAAAAATATCATGCAGGTCTTGGCCGTAGATGATAAACATCGCAGGGAAGCATGGACATACCTATCTATTACCCTTGGTCGCTCCATTGCGTCCCAAGAAGAGGCTGCAGAGTGGAAATACGTACTTGCCACTGACTTCATTGCAGGCGATGATCTGCCGTTGATCCGGCTCAACATGCTGCTTTGGTCAGCGGCTGACGAGTGCCTCGCTATTCAGGAGGAGCGCCTGTATAGCTATCGCCGAGGCTCTCTTTTGCAAAGAGGAGGGTATGCAAGATTTCTTCAAGAGCACTCTGACGCAGTAAGTGAGATCGTACGGCGCATTACGCAGAACAGGCAAACTTGGAGCACCTCCCTGCTGACTTATCAGAAGATGTGGGCTTCCCCGTGCACAAGCAAATCGTCTGCCGAAGGGCTATGCGAAAAAAGCATGTCTCTTATCAGATGGTCGTCTGTTTACAGAAAATACGACATCCCCGCATTTTGCAGAGACATTATCAAAAAGGGGCGTGATTATGAACCCACATTGCTGGAGCTAAAGTCTCTGCTGACAGAGCATGCCATGCGTCAGGTTTTGAATGATGATGCGCGGCAAACACTGAAAGCCGCGATCAGCACAATGTTGAATGAGCATTTCTGATTCAAGGGTAGATCTTTCCAGGGGGAAAATCCCTATATATTCTTTATAAGGTTTGTACCCTTCGAGACATCCCTGTCCAGCTGACCGAACAAGAACAGAAAAAGGATGGCCCGTATTAAGCACAAGGTGCTTGTTAAGCGGGTCAGACTGCATTCTGTTCTTGTGAGTAATACGGGATAACTTTTTCTGTAATTGTGAGGGAGGCTGGTACAGCAGCATCCCCGCAATTATTCATCCAAAAAGAAATCCATGCATGTAAAAGCCCCAGTAGAGCGGCTCTACCTCGAACCGCCCTATTGGAGACATTTTTATTTGCCCGGTTCCTCCACCGGGACGCAGATTACCTTGCCATTTACCCGAACGAAGAACTCCGGCTTGGCAAAGCGCTTCAGCCAATAGTCAACCTGCTCGTCCATCAGAGAGGTAAAGCTCTCGCTGTCCGGCGGTGCACCGCAGACGAAAAACGAGCCCGCGATAACATTGTAAATTTCTCCCTCCTCATCCCGCAGGGCACGATTCAGGGGCAGACCCAACAGCTTGCCCTCGTCATTACAGATCAGGGCTGCGTCTCGTCCTCCTGGTTCGTAGACAACCTCAATATTGCCACCAACACAGCGGCGCATACTTTCAAGATCATGCTCCAATTCGGCTTCATAGGGTCTTTTTCCTCCTTCAACAACTATAATTCGCATGAGTTATACCTCCCCGCCGCACATCAGTTCCTCGATCTCCTCCGGGCACATGCCGTAATGCAGAAAGGCGTCAATGTCATGGGGATCGTATCCATAAGCCGGCGCGATCGACTTGAGATCATCTATGTACTCTCGCTCACCGCTGTATGTGCTCAGGGTCGGCCAGCAGTAGCGGAAATTGGCCTCCCACAAATTATGCGTGCTGAACTTCTCCACGGTAAAGCGGTCATGACGGTCGATGCGCAGGATATCACCGGCCTTCGTCACTACCTCCACCGGGCGATCTGCGCGGGGCAGACCCTTCTTGAGGCCCTTCTTCAGGATCGTTTCCGTGCTGGCATATACGTACAGGCCCAGCCGTGGGAAGTGATATAAAGTCAAGGGGTTGTTCCCCTTGACGATGTAAAGGTTGTCCCGTCCGTCCAAAATCGTCAGTGTCAGGGTGCCTTCCAATGACTCTGCTGCGGTACGGATGGTGGAGAAGTTCAATTTTCCCTGCTGCTCCAGCAGCTGTACGGCGACGTAGGAATCTGTCTCAATGTTGGTATCGGGCAATTTTCTCTCCTGCCGCAGCTCCCTGTCATTGTAAATAATGCCATTGTGTGCCAAGGCAAAGGGAATGCCCGCTGTGCCTATAAACGGGTGATTGTTGCAGTTCTGCTTTTCATCGCCCTGGGTAGTCATGCGGGTATGGCCCATGACGCAGCGGACGTTCTCCGGCAAACGGAAGCGCATCAGGTGGGCAGGCCACGGGCGTTTATACACAGACAGGTGTCCGTCTGAGTTGTAAGCAATGCCGGTAGCGTCCGTACCCCGTGCCTCGCTGGCGGTGGCCAATGCGGAGACTAGGCGGCGCTTCTGGGCGGCGGTCAGGCCACCCTTGTAATCATAAACACCAAATAAGCAACACATTAGATTTCTCCTTCCGCCTCAGTCGGCTCGTTGATATAAAGGTTGCGTTCTTTCAGATACTGGATCAACTCCGGCTCCTTGATGCCGCTGACGAAACTACTCCAAGAGAGATCCCGCAGCTCATCGTCGGACAGAAAAATCGCCGCATCGCAGATGTGGTCGACAAGCTGCAACGTGGCGATGAGCGTATTCAGTTTCAGCGTACCCCGGAACATACGGAACTCGATAGTGTCCGCGTTGGTGAGGTTAACGCAGGTGTAGCGGCTTCCAGAGCCCTTTTTGACATGCTCCAGCATCTCGTGGGGCTGGTCACGGTAGCCGTATCGCGCCGCCCACTGATCCATCTGGCGCTGCGTCCGGCGAGAGAACCGCAGCAGCTCTCGCCAGTGGCATTCTACGAAGAACAGTACCCGGGCGATGGCGCTGTCTTGCTCATCATAGCTATCTCCGAAGGCTTTCCGGGACACATGGACGTGCAGGCCGCAGGTGCCCGCCTGATGGGAAAGATACCCCATACTGACGGCCTCGTGCAGCACCTCATCCCACGGCATTTCGTGGAGTTGGTACTCCAATGACATGGGGTGTGTCACGATCTCAAAGCCGTCGTCCAGACTGCCGTCGTGCTTGCAGTAAGTAAAGGAGTGCTTCCGGTTGGCGATGTTCAGCAGGGTCGAGGCATTCTCACTGTCCTCGCCCGCGCCATCGATCTCCAACTCCACACCGAAGAAGCGGGGCCCGGTGCCGTAGAAGATGGGACGGGGCTTGAAATAGTAGTCGTGGATGGGACTGTTTTCGATGTCGGAGCAGCAGTCGCTGCAATAGGGGTCGTCATTGTCGTAGGGGTACCAGCACTCGTCGAGAGAAATGAGGCTGCCGCAGCGGGTGCAGCGGGTATAATTGCGGTCATAGCAGTCGGGGCAAAGGGGTGAGGCAGCGGTGTTGCAGTTGTCCCGGTGCCAGAAGCGTGTGCCGCAGTCGGCGCAGATCTCTGTCATGCTATTCAGGCAGTCCGGGCAAAGCAGACGGTCACGGAACTCGATCAGGTTTTCTGAGGTACAGCCGCAGCGGGAGCAGGTGCGAATAGGTGTGTTCATGGCGAAATTCCTCCAAAATGTAAAGTAAGGCCCCCGGGAATTACCCGGAGGCCTTCATCAATATAATATATATTCGGAGGGGTGGGGAGAATCGGAAGCTTACTCCGCTTCGTGATAATGATTAGTTCACAACGATATTTTGAGACAGCACTGTTTTGACTGGGATTACTCCGCTAACCATTAAGTCTGAATACTATTCGCTTATTTTTTTTAGAACGCCGATCATGAGCTCCATCGTTACTTGAACGCTGTGAAGATCGCAGCGCTCCTTTGGTGTGTGAACATCAAAGAGTGAGGGGCCGATTGCGATCATGTCAATGTGGGGGTTCTTTTCAAAAAAAGCACCGCATTCCAGTGCGCCATGGACCGGTTCTACCACCATGTCATTACCTGTCAATTCTTTGTAAACCTGACAGGTGATCGGAGTTAGCCTGCTTTTGGGATTTACCGCCCAAGCAGGGGAATGCTCACCTTGTTCAAATGCAAACCCGAAAGCCGAGGCGATCGTACGATCGATGGACAGCAACTCCTTGGCCCGGTATGCCGCGCAGCTCCGGGACATGGCGGCCAGACGGATCTCACCATTTGCTACGGTCAGGAGCCCGAGATTTTGGGAGCTTTCAGTAAGGTTTTTGACATAAGGACTCATTGTATGGATACCATCAGGCAGCGTCAGGAGCAGATCCAATAGGGCGTTGGCGTCCGCAGACGGAACAACATGAGAAATCTTCTCCTCAAGAGGTGCCCAGCGGAAAACCATACTTTGCTCAATTTCACCAAATCCGGCGGTGAGCTCAGCGGAATAGCTTTCCAAAAGCCTGTAGACGTGATCGAGCGCTTCGGGGCAAACAAGGATCTTTGCTTCTGCAGAAGCGGGAATTGCGTTTCTAGCCTGGCCTCCGCAAAAGGATGCCAGTTGATACTCGATGCGTGCGTGATTCAGTTCTTGCAGCAGCCGGCTGACACAGATCAGCGCATTCGCACGTCCTTTATGAATGTCAACGCCGGAATGACCGCCCAACAGTCCGGTAATCTCGATTTTCAGTGCGGCCCATTCGCTCTTTGCCGCGCAGTGCTTATACTGGCGGGTAAATGCCATAAAGTCGCCGCCGGCGCTGGAATTGCAAAGAGAGCCAAGCCATTCCCAGTCCAAATTGATGAGATACTCTGCGTCGAGATACTTGGAGTCAATTGCGCCGGAGGACATGCCGTCCTCTTCGTTAACGGTAAATAAGGCCTTCATTGGACCATGCACAATAGATTTGTCCGCAAGCAGAACCAGCGCGATCGCAATGCCGATCCCGTCATCGGCGCCAAGACTGGTACCATCTGCGGAAATAAACTGGCCATCATTTACGACCTTGATCGCGTCCTTCATAGGATCGAAGGCTACGCCCTCTGCGGCCACGCAGACCATGTCCATATGGGCTTGCAGGATCACCCGTGGTGCTTTTTCATATCCAGGAGCAGCGGCTTTCTCAATGATCACATTGCCTATCCCGTCCACCGCATAACATAGATTATGAGTTTCTGCCCATCTGCACAGGTATTCGGCAATTCGTTCTTCGTGGTGGGAAGGTCTAGGAACTGCGGCGATCCGCATAAATTCGTTAAGGATTTTTTTCAGCATCGGCTTAAAATTCATCTCCTATCATGTCTGTATCAAAGTGTGGCATTCGTGTTTTGAAAAGGGGAAGGCACAAATGTGCCCTCCCCTTTTACAAGCAGGTGTCAGATTACTCGTACTTAACGATCTGCTGGTCAGGCTTGCCCAGAATCTTGAAGTAACGGGTCCAGATCTTTTGCAAATAGGCCAGATCGCTTCTCCACCATTTCTCGTCGACCTTCATAACACCCACGGCGACATTCTTGACCAGAATTTCACCGTTCTTTCCGACAATATCGGCATTGGAAAGAGGTGCGCAGGTGTCCGTATTGATATAGCAGGTGATGTCAGGTGCGGTCATGCGCGTCTTAGTGACACCATCGGGAGAAGTTTCTTCGAGGATAAGATTCTCATTCAGGAAGTGGGTCGTCCACTTGGTTCCATCGGCGCTGGTGATCTCGACAAAGCCCTTGTCAAAGCCGGATGCCTGCTCGTTATGTACGTTGGTGACAACGCCGCGGCCGATTTCCTTGCACTCCAGACCTGCGGCTGCAAGCTTATCAAAGATGCCCACAGAAGAAGTCGCGCTGCGCAGGACCTCACCCACACGGCAGCACTTGGTAACGCTGTTAACGGGCAGGTTGTTGACGATATCGTTCTTTCTTACCATCCAACCGGACAGACCACCCATCTGGGAGAAGGCAACGCACAGGTTGCGGCCAATGGTTTCACCCATCACGGCATCTCTGGCATTCTCCAGTTCGATGGACACGCGGTTGCCCTTGTTGTCGGACATGGCCAACGGAGAGGTCTGCAGACCATTGATGTGCAGGAGCAGCGTATCCAGAGCCGGCACAGCGCGACCGGTTCCGTCTGCGTCGATGAACGGAATACCCTTTTCCATAGCAACCAGCAGAGGAACCAGGGTGTTAAAGCCACCGATCTCAACCGCAATGGAATAGTCGATGGACTTGCGCTTCTCGTCCGCCATCTTGCACAGGTGATCGAAAGAGCCGTTGATGTAAGGGGCGATGCGGACTTCCTTGAACTTGGTAGGTGCGCCCATCGCTGCCGTACAGCAGGCATAGCCAGCATCGTCCATCTCTTCAGGAGCCATTACCTGAACCATGACATCAGCATCGTCCGCAATGCCGTGATCCTCTTTGAACTGATCCAGCGCCATTTCACCGCTTTCGCAAGCGCCGCCACCGCCGCCGCCGAAGATCGTTGCACCATAAATCATATTACGAATGCCATTTCCGTCGAGACTATACATATTCGTTCCTCCTATATTTTTTATTTCATTGTTATGAAACAATGCACAAATGATGGGGCTTGTTTACTTCAGGTTTGCTTCAATCTCGTCCAACGTGATCTCACCCTGGCCGCCCATGGCACCCTTGCCGCACAGCGGATAGAGGATCAGATACAAAATGCCGGAAACGATGACCGCGTCCAGCGCCGGACTGAAGAAGCTGAAGAACAGCGCAACGACACAGCCGCATGCCCAGGCAATAATGCCGCACCAGTTAAAACCGCGGACGGGGTACCAGTTTTCGGGCTTGCCTTTGCCGATGATCCAGTAGTCAGCGATAACAACGCCCATGATTGGGGGAACCAGAGCGGAAATAATATTGATAAATCCCTGCATGGCGTCTGCCATACCTGCCATGGCCATAATAGTTCCGGCGGCACCGCACAGCATGGTGACCAGGGGACGCCGCTCGTCCTTGAGGTTGAACACCTTCATAGCTGCCATGCCGGAGGTATAGGCGTTGCCGGTATTCGTGGTCCACATTGCCAGGATCAGAACCAGCATGCTCAGAACGGGAAGGCCCATGCTTGCGAATACGGATGTAGTCCTCTACCCGCAGAATCATGGGGAGGTCATGCAGGTCACGATACTTATTCTCCACGGGCAGTCCCTCCTTTCACGGACGCCAGATAGATGTTCGTCACGTCGGGCCGCTCGTGCCCCAGCAGGCGGGACACGGTAAAATGGGCGTCCAAGGGCGTCATACCGCCGTTGATGAGAGATGTATACTTTTCAGCAGCGTAGGTATGTCGCAGTCCATGGAAGGTAATGCGCTTGTCCGGTGCGGTGGGGTCACAGATAGTGTCGCGGTGGCGGAGGATGAACTGCTGCATGCCGTTGATGGCCCGGTCGGTGGGGACGCCGTCCGGCACCAGCAGCTTGTGCCCGCGTTCCGTTTTCTCCAGCAACCTTTGCAGCATCATTGTGATACGGTCGTCCTCAATAGGGACGATCCGGATTTTGCCGCCCTTGCCTTTCACGGAGAGGGCGTTTTCCCGCAGCGCACGCTCCGCCGCGGCGGTGTCCATGCGGGAAGCACTCATGAATGCGTAGACCGGCGTAGCGGGCCAGATACAGGGCGAGGATGTAGTCCTCCCGCTCTTCCGCCATGGCACGGCCGATCAGCTTGCCGAACTCCGGGTTCGTCCATGTACGATCCTGCTGCCCGAAGCGGCGGCGTTCCAAGGAGACGCCCAATTCTTCATTACCCGGCAGCGTGTAGCGGGGATGAGACATCTTGTCGTGGAAAAAGCGAATGGCGGAGAGGTCAGTCTTGATGGTGCTGGCGGATTTGCCCTGCGCCTGCAAATAGAGGACATAGCTCACCAGATGCTTGCCGCTGACGTTCTCCAGCTTTTGCAGGTGGTAATGGGCGGCGAGGTAGGCGCAGAAACGCTTGACCGCCTCGTAGTAGCGGTCTTTCGTGCGGAAGCTGCCCTGTCGGTTGTGCCGCGCCAGCTTGTCCAACTGGGTAACGAGGGTGTGGTAAATGCCTTTTGTGGTCATATAAAAAAAGCTCCTTGTAATCGTAGTCGTGTTCAGATGGGCGCACTTCACCCGTTGGCAAGGAGAGCCGTTTCCGGCGTATCTCCGCAGACCTGATAGACTGCCGCAGGCGGAAAGCCTTGGTATTGCGTGTTTTCCGCGGCTTGCTTGTATGTCTCTGTCTCTCTTTACTTGTGCTGGGTCAGTACGCTGCGGTAAGGAGGTCTTTGACCTCTGCTCGTGTGAGCAACCGCGGACACCAGGCCGCTGAACTCGGCTGCGGAAGGCTCCGCCGGTGTCCTGTGATCCGCCCGGTGACGGAACGAGGAATGCGCGATACCCCGTATGACCGGCGCCGCACTCTGACTGCGGCATACAGGGCGGGAGCTTGCCTCTCCCTTGACGATTTTCCTGCCGTATCGTCCCAGCGGCTTTTTCAAAACTTCTTTTTCCTGATCTGCGCCGAAGCGATTTCGGCGCGCTTTCTTTTCCTGCGGTATCGCGGCGATGGCAAGTGCCGCGACAAAAACGGTAAGCAAAAACGCAGGAAGAATCTTCCTGCCGTTTCGGCTTCATACGATCCTTCCTGCGTTTGCAGTATTGTTCAATTCTGATGGACATCCCGGTTTTCCGGGAGGGTTCATTTTGACATACTTCGGGTTCTTAATCAGAGCGAAAAGCTTTTGATCATGCTTTCCACCCGTGCCTGCTCTGCTCCGACCTAAATGCTTGATGCCTTAAGTACAGGCACATCATAGCATAGCGGCAAAGTGGCGTACAGGTGGAAAATGCCGCGAGAAAAAAGTCCTCGCAGCATAGTCATTGAAATACGAGGGCGCAATGGCCCTAATCTCAAACGGGAGCATGATGCTCCTCAAGTACAAACTTAACAACGTGTGCGGTGCAGATCACAGACCTGCAAATGGTGCACAAAGAACTGGATAATTCTTATATACCACAATATATTGTGGTTGTCAATATTAAAGTGCCTAAATAAAGCGCCTAAGAAGCCCGGTCAAAACGTAATACGCATTATCTCCGTATTAAATGCGTATTACGGAAATAATGCGTATTACGTGCGTATTAAAGGTGTATTGGTTTTTAATAAAGGCTGCCCCTATGTATGTAAACAATTTCTTTTAGGACTTCAGGCTATGAAAAAAACATAATTGACCTCTATATGAAATCTGGCCTTTATATCACGGAAATCGTCAAGAGGCTGTATCAGAGCGAGC
>ERZ1673738.2886-NODE-2886-length-20763-cov-9.230925_pt1 | contig 20763 bp, 16 predicted proteins | sample MGYA00580198_ERZ1673738 | MGnify/ENA primary metagenome ERZ1673738 (study PRJEB41218, sample SAMN15661784) | gut metagenome | host: Homo sapiens | place: Canada: London | collected 2015-08-20/2019-03-30 | study: EMG produced TPA metagenomics assembly of...
CCCCCGCCCCGGCTCCGCCGGGGCGGCCCTGCGGGCCCTCCCCCTGCACCATCCCCTTCCTAACTCCCCCACAAAAAAATCCTCCGCCGGATCACCACGATCCGACGGAGGAATTATTTTTTATTCGGTTACGGCATCCCCGCAAAGATACTCTCAAACGGGCCATAGGCCGGCTCATTGTAAGCCACGGTGCCGTTCTTCGCCATCTCTATGGCGTCCTTCACCGAAAGCCTCTGCCCCTGCGCCCTGTACTGCTGGATCAGCGACCACGCTACATTCAGGTACCAGTCGGCATATTCCACCCCGCACTCGGCGGCGGTCATGCCCACCAGCGGCACGCCGTAGCTGCTGCCGTAGTTATGGTAGCTGCACACCTGCGGGATATTGGAATTCTTATACCAGCCGGTGGCGGTATCGGAGCAGCCTGGCCCGGCCAGCATACCGGTCAGCTTGCAGTACTGGTAACTGGTCACATTGTTGCTGGTCTCAAAGCTCTGCCCGCTGGCCCCCTCATGCACCTGGCTCATTATGGCCTTCCAGATCTTCGGGGGCGGGTAGCTGGAATAGCGGATGGAATTGGGGATGGGATTACCGTTGGCGTAGTACTTGATGTTCCCGTTCTCGTCGGTCTGGTAGCGGGAATCGTAACCCAGCCAGCACACACCCACATAGTATGGGGTAACACCCACAAACCACTGGTCCACACTGTCATCGGTGGTACCGGTCTTGCCCGCCACAGGGATATTCATAGCCCCCAGGTTGGCGGCCGCGCCGGTACCCTCGCTGCCGGTGACCTCCTGCAGCAGGCGGTTCATCACAGTGGCGGTCTCAGCGCTGATGACCCGGACCGGAACGGTGTTCTTCTCCAGGATCACATTGCCGTAGGTATCCTCCACACGGGTGTAGCTGTACGGCTCGGTGCGCACACCGCCGTTGCCGAACATCTGATAAGCGCCCGCCAGCTTCACCAGCGTCATACCCTTGGAAAGGGAGCCGAGTGCCATGGGACTGTAGCTGTCGTCTGCTGCGGTCAAGGTATCCACATTCAGCGAATACTTGAGGAAATCGTAGCTGGTGGTGGTTCCCAGCATCTGGGTAACCTGCACTGCCACGGTATTGATGGATCGAATAATGGCCGTCCGGACGGTGACAAAGCCGCGGAAGCTGTTGTACTCATTCTTGGGCACCCACAGCGGCTGGCTGTAGCTCACTTCATCGGGGTTGATGACCACCTGCCGGTCCTCTATCACGGTGGAATAGGTGATGAGGTCTTTTTCAATGCCCAGCACATAGGAGGTGATGGGCTTGATGGTGGAGCCGATCTGACGGGTAGTATCACTGGCCCGGTTCCAGATGCGGTTGCCCTCCTTGCCGCGGTTGCCGCCCACAATGCCCTTCAGGGCGCCGTTGGTATCAGTGATGACAAAAGCCGACTGGGGATATTCCTCGTTATTCACAGGCGGGAAGTTATCGGGACTGGAATAGTAGTCCTCCAGGATCTCCTGTACCCGCTCCTCGCAGGTGGTGTAAATGCGGTAGCCGCCGCCGATGAGGTTCTGGTACGCCTCTGCCTCGGTAATGCCCTGCTTTTCGGCCAGGTCACGGCACACCTCATCGGTCACATAGTCCACAAACCAGGTCTGGATGGTGGCATTGCTGTTGGTGCCGGTGGCCAGCACGATCTCCTGCGCCATAGCGGCGTTATACTCTTCCTTGGTCAGCTTGCCCTGCTCCAGCATCAGCCCCAGGATATACTCCTTGCGCTCCTGGTTTTCCTCCCAGTGGGTAAAGGGATCATAGGCGTAGGGATTTTTGGTGGTGCCCACGATGGTGGCGCACTCCGCCACGGTCAGCTCGCTGACATCCTTATTGAAGAACACATTGGCAGCCGCCTGAATGCCGGAGCAGTTCTGCGAAAAGCTGGCCAGGTTCAGATAGGTCTCAATGATCTGCGTCTTGGTGTAGTATTTTTCCACATTCAGCGCCCGGAAGATCTCACGCAGCTTACGCGCCCAACCCGCCGCGCCATCCACGGCACGGTCATTGGTGATATTGCGCACCACCTGCTGGGTGATGGTGGAAGCGCCGGGGGTGGCCCCGCCGTAGAAGCCGGTCAGACCGATCTTCTGCAAAATGGCGCTGAGGCCCGCCTTGGAGGTGGTGAGGAAGTCCACGCCGTTGTGCTCCCAAAAACGTTTGTCCTCCACCGCCACGGTGGCATCCAGCAGGCACTTCGGCATCTGGTCATAGTCCACCCAAATGCGGTTGCCCGCGTCTGGATCGTAAGCGCGCGCCAGCTCGGTCACACCGTCATCGGCATAAAAGATGGTGGTGTACTTGGCCTTCTGCATGCTCAGGTCCAGCATCTGCTGGTCGGTATTCAGGGTATCAAAGGCCCATACCGTCAGGACGCACCCGGCCACGCACATCAGCATAATGCCCACCAGGCATACCGCCGCGATGGCCCGCAGCACCTTATGGCCGCCGGGCTTTTTCTCCTTTCGGCCGGTGTTATCGGTATCCGGCTGCGCCGTCTTGCGGGCCTTGGCATTTTTAATAGCCTGGTCCGCCTTGCGGTTCATCCGGTTCCATTTTTCCTTAAAGCTCAAGCTGCTACCTCCTTCATTTTGCGGGGGAGAGGAAAATCTGCACAAAAACCACCATGCGGCTCTATGCACATATACGATGTTATTATAGCACACTTTGGCCGCTATGTGTTACTATTTTTTGAATTTCCGCCCGCTTCTGACTATTCCGCCAAAAAATGCCCATACTGCCACTAAATAAAAGGCAGGAAAGGAGGCATTTCCATGCCCCGCAGGATCGTACTCTCTTTAGCCGTGGCCATTGCCGCCCTACTGCTGGGGCTGGTGCTGGCGTTTCTTTCCCGCGGGAGCACCCCGCAGCCGCAGCCGGAACCCCAGCCGCAGGAGGAGCCCATCTCCCCCTCGCGGCCGGTCGAAAATCCCCTCCCCGATGAACCGGAGGAGCCGCAAAGCCCCGCGGGCTACCTTCTGCGTGATTATGAAGGCCGGCTGGCCATCTTCCGGGAGGAGAGCAACACCCCGGAGATGATCTTCGATGTTTATACCCGTCTGCTGCCCCAGGCCGACCAGGAGCGGCTGACTGAGGGCATCTCCGCCCCCGATTATGAAACGCTGACCCGGCTCATTGAGGATTATATCAGCTGATTGAAAGCATTTTGCAATCAGCTGCCGTTCCCCGTCACCAAATCGTAACCCAATTTTCAATTAAAAAGGCGGAATTCTGCCCCCAGGCGGCATATAATAAAGACAGAGGAAGGGAGCACGGTGTCTCCACCACCGCCCTTTGAACAGCTTTCCGGTCTCCCAAAAAGACTGACGGATAAAAATTATTTTGGTTGGGAAAGGCTCTGCGAATGCAGGGCTTTTCTTTTTTGCTGTCTGCGCCGGTTTGTGCAGGGGGCCGGCCGGGGCCGCAGGCCAAACCGCCCTCCGGGCGGTTTCAGCAGTCTGCGACTGCTGCGGCGGCGCTGCGCGCCGCCGGGCCTGCGGCCCCGCCCGCCCCTGGCGCCAGTTCCCGCAAAAGGGCCGTCCCGCCCCACCCGGAGCGAAACGGCCCTGCTTTATTATCTTGTCTGCTCCAGCAGGATGCTCACCGCGCCGGCTTCCTGCGCCGCCCGGATCTGCTCCGCCCGCTGGGTCTCGCCCCAGCCGCTGCCCTGCCACAGGTCCGCCGCGGGGGCATAGCCCTGCACCTCCGCAGCCAGCGTTACCCCGGCCGGCAGCTTTTTGGAAAGGGAGGACCACCACGGATGCATCACGGTATAGATGCTCTCCTCCAGCGGGGCCTTGCGGGTGGCAAACTGCTCCGGCGCCGCCTTGATCAGGCAATTCTCCGCCGAGGCCATCACAGTCAGCGGGCTGCCGCCCAGCCGCACGCTCTCGCCGGAAAGATCCCCCAGCCACAGCGCCGTCCACAGGCTCACATTCCGGGCCTTCATGGCGGCTGCCGCCTTGGCGGTAAAGTCCGCCAGCACCTTGGATTTATCCACCGTCACGCCCTTTTCGGCGTAGGTGGCCAGATTCAGCGAATATCCGGTGGGGAACTGCACCCCCTCCAGGATCAGCACCTCCAGGCCGTTATCCGCGGCCTCGCCCAGCAGACTTAGGATATACCCCTGCGCCCGCTCGCTCATGGGATTGAGCCATGTGTGGCCGCCGGCCTCCTTATCGTTGTGGATCCAGTTGGTCTCGGTATAGTTGTATTTTACCGTCGCGTCGGTCAGCTTGCGCCCGGCGGTGTGGTCGTCAAAGGCCCACAGTCGGCCCACGGGGGTCAGCCCCGCCGCCTTTATCTTGGCTATAACCGCCGGGAGGTCGTACCGCTGGGCGGTCTGGGCCGTATTGCCGGTCACATCCTCCAGCGCACTTTGGTACAGCACCAGGCCGTCCTCATCCTTCAGGGTAAATACCGCTCCGGTATAGCCCTTGGCCGCCAGGGCCGAAAGCCGGTTCTCCAGCGCCGCCATGTCATACAGCACCGCCGTATCCAGCACCGCGCAGCTCTCCGGCAGGGCGGTCTGCTCCGCGGTGGGCTCGTCGGTGGTTCCCGGATTTTCGGGATTCCCCGGCTGATTTTGGTTCTGCTCCTCCTGGCGCTGCTGTTCCTGACGCTGCTGGCGCTCCTCGGCCTTTTCGGTCAGCCACGCGCTGATGGGATCATACAAAAACCACCCGGCGGCGCAGGCCCCGGCGATCAGCAGCACCATCAGCACCGTTTTCAGCGTCGCGGCTGTTTTTTGGTGCCTGCGGTCCCGTCCGTAGCGTTTTACCTTGTATTCCTTCATCCTTCTCTACTCCTTACAGTCATGGCCTTTACGCCGCCAGCGAATGCCCCAGCAGCCCGAACAGCGCCATCGAGATCATCCCCGCACCGATCAGCCGAATGGGCAGCCCGCGCAGGAAAAAGGGCAGGCGGGTATATTTCAACCGGTCGGCAAAGACAATATGCAACCGCACCGCCAGCAGGTAGCCCAGTCCGCTGCCCAGCCCAAATACCAGGCACTCATACCAGCGGTAGTTGTTCAGACAGCACAGCAGCAGTACACCCACCGGTAAAAAGGAAAAGCAATCCCGGGTGATGGCATGCATAAAGGTTTCGGTCGGGCGGTTATTCTTGGTGGCCTGGAACAGAATACCGCAGCCCGCCAAAAAGATCACGATATACAGCAGGATGCCCGCCGGGGTGCTCAGATAAACAGGAATATCGGTATAACCGGTAAAGATCAGCCGTCCCAGCCAGCCGGAAATGGCCGCCGGCAGGCACATGGCTGCCGCCACTATGCTCCGCAGCATCACATCCCGGCGTTCATTCAGCTGGGCATCCACCGTTTCCGCCATAAAGCAACGGGTATAGAAAGGATTTTCCACCAGGGCCGCCGTCAGCAGCAGGCCCAAAAGGTTCAGCGCCAGATTCATGCCTCAGCCTCCTTCCCCACGGTCTCTGCCTGTCTCCGGCGGTGGATAGCCCGGCGCAGCGCGGCCTCCACGGCCCGCAGCACCGCCAGCAAAAAGCCGGAAAGGATCAGTCCGAAGAAAGGCTGCTCCGCCGCCTCGGTCCGGATGGACATCGCCACAGGCAGGCCCAGCAGGGTATTGTGGCGTAAAAGCTCCCGCAGGGCGCCGCTTACCAGGATGATAATGCAGAAGTCCCGCAAAAAGCGCAGCGTCCGTCCCCAGAATTCCCGCATGTTATCCACCGCGGTATAGCTATCCGCCTGCAGCAGCACCGGGGCCGCCACCAGCAGGAAGAGATAGATTCCCAGGGAATCGAAGGCGCCCGGCCAGTACAGCACCAGCGCCACACAGCAGGCAGCCGCCAGCATAGCCGCCACCAGCACAGTCAGCGGCAGGGCCACCCATTCCGCCAGGTTCAGCTTCCGCCGTAAAATAAGATGCAGCGCCGAGCAGGGCAGCATCAGGATAATGAGCACCGCGCACAGGATAATGCCGTTCTGCAGGGAGGTGGCGCCCACCGCCCAGAACGGCACCGCGCCCAGCATCAGGTAGGCGTGGTCCTCACTGGTTTTTTCCGCCACGCGGCGGCGGGCCTGGGCCCGGGCGCTGCTTTTCTGCACCCGGCGGGTCCAGCGGCCCGGCAGCAGGCGGGAGCGCCGCTCTTTTTGCTCTTCATCCTGCGGATAATGGATCAGTTCTTCAGCATCGTGCTCATTGATCTCCGGCAGCTTCTCGTTTGACATAGCGCGCCCTCCTTTCCTTCTGCATCCGCTTCTCGGTCACGGTATCAATATGATGGTTGATAATATTCATCAGCAGCACCACAAAAAGGATGCCCTGCTGGTAAGCGCCAAAGTAATTATACCCCACCAGCAGCAGCCCCGCCACAATGCTGGAAAGCAGCCGGCCCTCCTCCCGGGTGGCGCCGGTCACCGGCTCCGAGAGCATGAAAATAGTGCCGAACAGCGCCGCGGTGCCAAAAATCTCATAGTACATGGAGGCCAGTGAGGAATAGGCAGCGCGGGGGAAGAAGGCCGCAAAGACCGCCACCACCCCCAGGGTGATGAGCGGCTGCCACAGCCGGATGCTCCCCCGGGCCGCCAGGTACAGCATACAGGCCAGCAGCACCAGGCCGTTCAGGGTACCCATGGGGCCGGGGTGCAGGCCCAGCATCACGCTGGTCATATCGGTGGAGGGAACGCTGCCCACGCTGAGAACATAGGCAATGGAATTGGTGGTACGCGCCGTCACCTCGCCAAATACTTCGGGATTGGTAAAGGTGGCGGGATAGGCAAAGACCAGCTGCGGCCAGCACAGTGTCACAAACAGCAGGCCGCCCGCCGCGGGATTAAACAGGTTGTAGCCGGTGCCGCCAAAGGCGTATTTCACCAGCAGTATGGCAAATACATCGGCCACGATGACCACATAGTACGGGATGGAAGCCGGCAGCATCAGGGGGATCATCATGCCGGTGACCAGTGCCGAAATATCATGGGCGTTGTGGCGCTCCAGCCGCAGAATGCTGCCCAGCCATTCGCACAGCATGCACACCGCCATGGAAACGACCCCCAGCATAACGGCCCGCCAGCCATAGTAAAAGGCCGCGATGAGGTAAAGGGCCGCCATGCACAGCATCACATCCAGCATAATGCCCCGGGTGGTGGTAGGGTGCTTGATGTACGGCGCCATCAAGGAAGATTCACGGATCACGGCTCCTCGCCCCCTTTCATCTTCTGCCGGTACAGCAGGATCTCCCCTGCCACCGACTGCCGGGAGGGACAGATATAGCTGCAGCAGGTGCACTGGGTGCAGTCCTCTATGCCCAGCTCCTCCACCGCCCGGCGGTTGCCGCGGCGCAGCTCCTGCAAAATTCTCATGGGGTTCAGACCCTGGGGACATACGGCGGTGCACCGCCCGCAGCCGATGCAGGTATAGCTGTATTCATGCTTATCATCCCGGATAGCCAAAACGGCGGTGGTGCTCAGCTCCACCTTTTCATTCCGCAGATCCTCGGTGGCCGTACCGGTCAGCGGCCCGCCCAGGATGACACGGGTGGGGCGCTCGGTCAGGCCGCACAGCTTCAGCAGCTCCAGTACTGGGGTGCCCAGCGGGGCTTCCACATTGCGGGGGAAGCCGACGCAGTTGCCCGCCACCGTCACAAAGGTGGTGGTCTGCGGGCGGCCCTCCACCGCGGCCCGGTACAGGTGGATCATGGCGCAGGCCCCACACAGCAGCCAGCTGCCCTTTCCGCTGTATCGCTCAGCCAGCTCTTCCTCCATCTGGCACTGGGCGGGGTATTTGCCGCCCACCCTCTTGATGGGGATGCCGCCGATATTGCGGGGAATGGCCACCTCGCTGTCGCTGATGTGCCTATAGACCAGCACCGTGGCATCGGTGGTGCCCAGAGCCCGGGCTGCCAGCCGGATGCCGCCCGCGCATTGGTCCCGCAGGGCCAGCATGGGGCCCATCTGGCTGCTGACATACGGCTCGTCATCTATGGCATCGATGAGCAGCATAGTGCCGCTGCCCATGGCCTCCCGCAGCTTTTCCGCCAGCGGTCGGCCGTCGGTCTCATCCACGATATCGGCTTCCTCCGCCGCCCGCAGGATCTCCTCCGGCGAAAGCGCATCAATATCACGCGGGTTTTCACACGGCTCCGCCGGCTCCATCTGCTTCACGGTGCGGGAAAGGGCAGGTTCCTTCATCTGCTCCAGCATCACGCCGCGGCGGTACAGCCCCTTGAATATCTTATCGGTCAATTGCATGGTATTTCTCCTTACTTTTCCGGAGTTTCCTTCGCGTTATACGGCGGCTCTTGCCAGCTCCCGCAGCGCGGTGATCTCCGCTCCGTAGTCCTCCCGGCCAAATACGGCACTGCCCGCCACAAAACAGTTGGCGCCCGCGGCCGCGGCGGCGGCTATCGTTTTCCGGTTGATGCCGCCATCCACCTGCAAAACGGTACCGGGGCGGCAGCGCTGCCGCAGCCAGGCCAGCTTCGGCATCATGTCCTCCATAAAGCTCTGCCCGCCAAAGCCCGGCTCCACCGTCATCACCAGCACCAGCTCCACCTCATCCAGGTAGGGGGCCAGCACCTCCACCGGGGTGCCCGGCTTGACGGAAATGCCCGCCTTCATGCCCTCGGCATGGATCATGCGGATGGTCTCGGCGGGGTCGCCCTCCGCCTCCACATGGAAGGTGACGAGATCGGCGCCACTTTTTTTCAGGTCGGTGATATATTTCTGCGGCTGGCTTATCATAATATGCACATCAAAGAACAGGTCACATACCGGGCGGATGCACTTGATGACCGGCATTCCGAAAGAGATATTCGGCACAAAGTGCCCGTCCATCACATCGATGTGCAGCCAGTCGGCGCCGCCTTGTTTTACACGGTCCAGTTCTTCTTTCAGCCGGGCAAAATCCGCCGAAAGCATGGAGGGAGAGATCAGCATAGTGGGGTTCCTCTTTTCACGGGTGGTTTATCTGCGCAAATAGGCGTATTTCACCTATTTTGATTCTATTTTATCATATCGCATCTTGCCCCTCCCGTCAATAAATTCTATTTGACGCTTTCCTGAACAATCTGTGAAAAGTGCAGCGGGCCGGCGGGCGGAGGCGGCACTTCCCCGCAGCTCCCTGCAAGGGGCCGGTTTCGGGCCGCAGGCCAAACCGTCCGTAGGACGGGTTCAGCGAACTTCGTTCGCGGCGGCGGCTCCGCCGCCCGGCCAGCGGCCCGCCCACTCCCCGCGCCGCAGCTCTCCCTCCAAGTGTCCCCAGCCGCCCCGCCCCAAATATTCACACAATTCCGGTTGTTTCTCTCCGGCTGCTGTGGTACAATAGGGTACGGTTTAATTTGGGGATTTTTACCCCAAGATATCCCTGAAGAACTTGATTGATCCGAAAGGAAGGTACCCGCTATGCGGTTTTCACTTATTGCGGCCCCGCTGGAGCTGGGCTGCGGCACTACCGGCTGCGCCATGGGCGGCGCGGCTCTCGTCAGCGGAGAGAACGGACTTCTCTCCTTCCTCACCCACAATGGCATCAGCGCCTCGGCGGATTCCGCCTTTGTACCGATGACCGCCCGCCGGGAGGAGGAGCCCGCCCCCCACTATCTGCCGGAGGTGGTGACTGCCTGCTGCGCCACCCGGGATGCTGTTTCCGCCACCCAGGGAGAGGGCGCTTTCCCCGTCACCCTCGGCGGCGACCACGCCTTGGGACTTGGCACCGTAGCCGGCACCGCCCAGCACTATTCCCCGGAGGAGCTTTCCCTCGTCTGGGTGGATGCCCACACCGATATCAACACCGAAAATTCCTCCCTTTCCGGCAATATCCACGGCATGCCCATCGCGGCGCTGCTGGGCCTTTGCGGGCAGGAGCTTTCCTCGGTCTGCGGGGGACTGCCCGTCCTGCGCCCGGAAAATGTCCACATCATCTTCGCCCGGGATATCGACCCCGCCGAAGAGCGGATCATTGCGGAACAGGGTGTTCACCTTTACCGCATGAGCGAGATCAAGGAGCAGGGCCTCTCCGCGGTGCTGCACCGCCTGCTGGGCAATATCACCACTCCCTTCTGCCATGTCAGCTGGGATGTGGACAGCCTGGATGCGTCTTTTATCCCCGCCACCGGTCTGCCCATTCCGGATGGCCCCGACCCCAAGGCCGTAACCGATGTGCTGCTGGCCCTGGCGGCCTCCGGCAAGATGGTGGCCCTGGACTGTGTGGAGTATAACCCCGCCCGGGACTCTGACGGCAGCTGCTGCCGCACCGTTCTGGGCATCCTGGAGCCGGTGCTGCTGGCCCTGGCCGCCAAGCCGTGATTTTTTAGGTCCCTGCAGGGGGCGGGTACGGGCCGCAGGCCGTTTCGGCTGCGCCGAAACACGCAGGCTCCGCCTGCGTCGGCGGCTGCGCTGCCGGGCCTGCGGCCCGCCCTGCCCCTTTCCGGAGCCTTTCCCATACCGGGCCGGCCCCCACCGGCCCCTCGCTGTAAGGAGTACCCTATGGAACACACCCTCACCCTCTCCCGGGCCACCGCCGCCCTGCGGCAGCACGGCCTGCTGCTTTCGGCCCCCCATTGCCCGCAGGAGCTCACCTTCCCCGCCCTCACCTACGATAGCCGGGCCGTCGCCCCCGGCGCCCTTTTCGTCTGCAAGGGCCTGAATTTCAAGCCAGAGTACCTGCAAAAGGCGCTGGAAGCCGGCGCCGCCTGCTATGTGGCGGAGCAGCCCTATGACAATGCCGCCCCGGCTCTCCTCGTCAGCGATGTCCGCCGGGCCCTTTCCGTCCTGGCCGCCGAATACTACGGCCACCCTGCCGAACAGCTCACCCTCATCGGGCTCACCGGCACCAAGGGCAAAACCACCACCACCTACTTCATCAAGAATATTCTGGATACCGCCCTCGGCCACCGCACCGCCGTCCTTTCCACCGTGGAAATGTACACCGGCGGCGAAAGCACCGAAGCCCACCTTACCACGCCGGAAAGTTTGGAGCTGCAGCAGTGCTTCGCCGATACCCTGGCCCACGGCATCCGCCACCTGACGATGGAGGTCTCCTCCCAGGCGTACAAGCAGCAGCGGGTCTACGGTGTTCCCTTCACCGTTGGGCTGTTCCTCAATCTTTCGGAGGACCACATCGGCCCACTGGAGCACGAAAATTTCGAGGATTACTTCCAGTGCAAGCTGCAGCTGATGAAAAACTGCAAGCTCGCCGTCATCTGCCGCGGCACCGACCGCTTTGAGGAGATTTATGCCACTGCCAAGGCCCATGCCGAACGGGTCCTGGTCTGCGGCAATGACCCCTCCTGCGACCTTTGGGTGGAAAACATCCGCAAGGAGACCCCCGGCTTTACCTTCACCGTCTGCGATAAAAATTCCCGCCGGGATTTCCGCATCACCATGGAGGGCCGCTTCAATATCGAAAATGCACTGGCCGCCATCACCATCACCCGGGCCCTTGGCCTGCCGGATGATGCCATAGCCGCCGGTATTGCCGATGTTTCCGTCCCCGGCCGAATGAATGTGCTGCAAAAGGACGGCCGCACCGTCATTGTGGATTACGCCCACAATTTTCTCAGCTTTACCGCGCTGTTCCGCTCCCTAAAGCAGGATTACCCCGGCGCCCCCATCAAGGTGCTGTGCGGCTGCCCCGGCCACAAAAACCTGAAGCGTCGGGTGGATATCGGCCACCTCTGCGGGGAATACGCCGATTTTGTCTACCTCACCGCCGAAGACCCCGGCTTTGAGGACCCGGCCGAGATCTGCCGGGAGATGGCCGGTTACATCGGGGAATCCCATCACCGCTTCATCATCCTGCCGGACCGTGCCGCCGCCGTGGAGCGGTCCATCGCGGAGCTGGCCCCCGGTGAAATTCTCATCCTGGCCGGCAAGGGCGAGGAGGACTACCAAAAGGTGCAGGGCCGCTATGATTTTTACGAATCCGACCTGGCCATTGCCCGCCGCTGCCTGGGGCTGTAACGCCATCGGGTCCCGGCTCCCAGGTGAGAGCCCTTTCACTAATACGGCAAAATGGCCCCTTTTTTGCATATGAAAGGTTAATATTTCACTTTTATTTACGGAAGATTTACAATACTGGGATATTCCGGGCTGAAATCGCATAAATGCTGGGGTATATTGGTGCCATGTGCCTGGGATTATTTATGCTATTTTGAGGGCGTTTCTCGCCGCGCAATCCCCAAAACACACCGCCCGAATATAAAAAAACAGGTCGAAAAAAGAAAGAAAAGGAGACCTTCATCATGCCTATCCTGCAGCAAAATGACGCCGCTGCCGTGGCGCGCTATACCGAATTTGTGACCCGCAGCCCCTGGGGCAACCTGATGCAGGACCGCGGCTGGGCCCATGTTAAAAAGGGTTGGGTCGGCGAGCAGGTCTATCTGGAGCAGAATGGAGAGATCACCGCCGCCATGAGCATCATTTTTGCCCCCGCCGTAGCCGGGCGCACCTTGGCCTACGCCCCCCGCGGGCCGGTCTGCGATCCCTACGATACCGAAACCATCGCCGCGCTGTTGCGGGAAGCCGCCCCCGCGCTGAAAAAGCACCGGGCCTTCCTGCTGCGCTTTGACCCCGAAACGCCCTACACCGATGAGCTCATTGCCAAATATGAAAAGCTGGGCCTGCGCTGCCGCGCCCGCAACTGCGGCCTGCACGATCAGATCCAGCCCCGCTTCAATATGTTCCTGCCGCTGGAGGGCAAAACACTGGAGGAGCTGATGCCCGCCTTTGGCGAAAAGACCCGGTATAATATCCGGCTTTCCGCCCGCAAGGGAGTGACCACCCGCTGGGCCGGCACCGAAGAGCTGGAAACCTTCTTCCGCATCTACCTGGAAACCTGTGAGCGGGATGGCATCGGCCACCGCCCGCTGGATTATTTCCAGCGCATGCTGGAGGCCTACGGCCCGGAGCGCTGCCGCGTCTGCCTGGCGGAATACGAGGGCGAACCGCTTGCCGCAGCCATCGCGCTGCACTATGGCCGTAAAGTATTCTACATTTACGGGGCCAGCAGCAATGAGAAGCGCAACCTGATGCCCGCCTATGCCATGCAGGCGGAAATGATCCGCTGGGCGTGCTCCCTGGGCGTGGATTTCTACGATTTCGGCGGGGTGTACTCCCTCAGCAAGGAAAACGGCCTATACCGCTTTAAGGAGGGCTTCTGCCACTCGGTAGGCGTCACAGAACTGGCGGGTGAATTTGACCAGGTGCTTTCGCCGTTCTGGTACTGGGCTTTCCTGCGCGGCAAGCCCCTGCTGCAAAAGCTGCGGGCCCGCCGCAAAAAATAAGGCTTGATTTTTTCGCAGGGTTTTCCGGCCCGGCGGGCGCTCCGGCGCAGCCGGAGCCGGCGGCCGCAGGCCGCCGCGCGGCGCCATGGCGCCGCGGCCCGCCGGGCCGTCCCTGCACCCTGCACCCACCGGAGGTCCCTCTATGCCGCAAACTGTTCTACATCCGCTGGCTCCGCTCATCACAGCGGAAAGCCATACCCTTATCCTGGGGACCATGCCCAGTCCCCGCAGCCGCGCGGAGACTTTTTACTACGCCCACCCGCAGAACCGCTTTTGGCCGGTCATCGCGGCCCTGTACGGCGAGGAGGACCCCAAGACCAGCGAGGGCCGCGCCGAGCTGCTGCTCTCCCACGGTCTGGCCCTGTGGGATGTGCTGGCCAGCTGTACCATCACCGGCGCCGCGGACAGCACCATCCGGGATCCCATTCCCAATGATATCCCCGGCCTGCTGCGGCAGTACCCGGGCATCACCCGCATCGCCGCCACCGGCAGCACCGCCGCACAGCTTTACCGCCGCCTGGTGGAGCCCCAAGCTGGTCTGCCCGCCATCGGGCTGCCCAGCCCCTCCGCTGCCAATGCCCGCACCTCATTCCCGCAGCTGGTGGCCGCCTATCGCGCCGCCCTGCTGTAATATCACTACGGGGGCAGAGAGATTGCTCCCCCTGCCCCCTACATGACCCCCGCGCCGGTTACTGCCCGCGCCCGGGTCTGTTTTTATATTACGCGGCTTCGGCCCATCCGGTGCTTTGCCGGGTTTTCGCCCATTTGGGCCGTCCTTTCCCTGTCTTTTTCCGGTTTTTGCTGCATCCCGGCACCGGGCGCAGCCCAAACCGTCCTCCGGACGGTTTCAGCGAACTTCGTCCGCTGCGGCGGTTCCGCCGCCGGGGCTGCGCCCGCCCTCTCCCCCTCCGCGCACTCCCCCTAAACGCACAAAGCCCCCCGCAAGGCTTCCCCTGCGGAGGGCTTTTTCTTTTTTCGGTTTACTTTTCGGCTTACTTGGCGTAATCCACGGCGCGGGTCTCCCGCACCACATTCACCTTGATCTGACCGGGATAATCCATCTCCTCCTCGATCTTCTTGGCGATATCACGGGCCACAATGACCATCTGGTCATCGCTGATGACCTCCGGCTTGAGGATGATGCGGATCTCGCGGCCGGCCTGAATGGCGTAGGATTTTTCGACTCCCTCGAAGGAGGTTGCGATGGCTTCCAGCTTCTCCAGCCGCTTGATGTAATTTTCGAGGTTTTCACGCCGCGCGCCGGGACGGGCCGCGCTTACGGCATCCGCCGCCTGTACCAGGCAGGCTACCACCGTCTTGGCCTCCACATCGCCGTGGTGCGCCTCTATGGCGTGGATGACCTCGGGGCTTTCCTTGTATTTCTTGGCCAGCTCCACACCAATGGCCACATGGCTGCCCTCTATCTCGTGGGTCAGGGACTTGCCAATATCATGCAGCAGACCGGCACGCCGTGCCAGGGTGGGGTCCAGTCCCAGCTCGGCCGCCATGCTGCCCGCCAGCTTCGCCACCTCTATGGAGTGCTCCAGCACATTCTGGCCGTAGCTGGTGCGGTAACGCATCCGGCCCAGCAGCTTCATCAGCTCGGGGTGCAGGTGGTGTACGCCGGTCTCAATAACTGCCCGTTCGCCGTCCTGCTTGATTTTAGTTTCCACCTCACGGCGGGCCTTTTCCACCGTTTCCTCAATGCGGGTCGGGTGGATGCGTCCATCCTGGATGAGCTTCTCCAGCGAAAGCCGTGCCACCTCACGCTTCACGGGGTCGTGACAGGAAAGGGTGATGGCCTCGGGGGTATCATCTATGATGAGATCCACGCCGGTCAGGTTCTCCAGCGTGCGGATGTTGCGTCCCTCACGGCCGATGATGCGGCCCTTCATTTCATCATTGGGCAGCGGCACCACCGAAACGGTGACCTCTGCCACATGGTCGCTGGCGCAGCGCTGAATGGCGGTGGAAAGGATCTCGCGGGCCTTTTCGTCGCTCTCCTCCTTCAGCTGCTGCTCGTACTGGGTGATCTTCAGCGCCTTTTCGTGGGTCAGCTCGTTCTCCAGCATCTGCAGCATGTAGTCCTTCGCCTGCTCCTTGCTAAAGCCCGAAACCTTCTCCAGCATCTCAAACTGGCTCTTCTTGATCTGCTCGACCTCCTGCAGGCGTTCATCGGCTTCCGCCTGACGGCGCTGCACGGCCTCTTCCTTTTTCTCCAGGTTATCGATCTTCTTATCGAGGTTTTCTTCCTTCTGCTGCAGGCGGTGTTCCTGCCGCTGCACCTCGCTGCGCCGCTCCTTCACTTCACGGTCGGCTTCGCTTTTCATGCGATAGATCTCGTCTTTTGCCTCTACCAGTGCCTCTTTTTTCTTGCTCTCGGCGGTCTTAATGGCGTCACTGATCAAACGCTTGGCTTCCTCCTCGGCGGAACCAAGCTCTGCTTCAGCAACCTTCATTCTATACTTAACGCCCAGAAAAAAGGCGACGACTCCGGCAACCAGTACGAGAGCTACCGCTGCGACTATCACAAGCCACAGTTTCATCTCTACCATTGGTCAGGGTCCATCCTTTCTTATGAATGTATCGTAAAAGTTCCCCCGCTGCGGGGGAGGGGGTAATTGAACAAATAATTTGTAAAGTATCTACAATTATTCCGTTCTATTTTACGCCCCCATCGTCCCTTTGTCAAGGCGAAATACCATACTTTGTAAAACCGACATAAATTTTTTGTCTATTCGCCCAGCGCTTCGGCCAGCCGCAGTCCCACGCTCTCTCCCTGCGACCCGGGTTTCTCGTCCTCCTCGGCCAATCGCAGTCCCTGCCGCCTTGCGGTGCCCGAAAAAATCTTCGCGCTGTTCGCTTGCTTGATTTTTTCGACCGCTGCGGATGCTCCGCCTCGCTGCATCCGCCACAGGCGGCGCTCGGCTCCGCATCCCCATCCCCCGCGACCCCTTTTATACCGAATTTCATCTCACCTGTCGGCACACCCAAAGGCTCCCCTGTGTAAGGGGAGCTGTCAGCCACAAGGCTGACTGAGGGGTTGACGGCACAAATTATGTAAAAGTTTCATCTCGCCTTCGGCGGGGCAGAGCCTTTTGCAAGGCTTAGTGAACACCGCTCGCTGCGGAGGCCGGGTTGGTAGTCGCCTTCGGCGTCGCGGAGTCACCGCAGGGTGACGGCCTGCACGCCTACCCGGCGGGGGGGTACTTTTCTGTGAAGAAAAGTACCCAAAAGTCACTCGGGGAGGACCCCGAGACCCCCTACGCGTCGGTACGCCCCGACCGGAAGGTCTACGACCTCCCGGATCTGGGGCTAGACGACGCTTATAAGGTGTTTATTTTAATTCGGTCCCTGCTGGGGGCCAAAATAAAATGCGCCGCAGGCACCTTCGCCACCTCCCTTTACACAAGGGAGGCTTTCGCAGCCAGGTGGCCGCAAATCGTCCCGCGAAACAAACTTATATTCCCAGTAAATCATTCTCTCATTAGCCCAATCCTTATGTAAAATAAACCCATATTCCTCCAATATTGTAAATTTTCCATTAAAAAAAGTGAAATATTAACCTTTCACATGCAAAAAAGGGCCCATTTTGCCGTATTAGTGCAGGGGATCTTATCACAAGGAGGAAATTTATGATCATTTGTCAAGTCACCGGGGCCGCCATCACCGTGGTCCAAAATGAACTTCTCACCACCGGTATGGTACAGGCCGTCCCGGTGCGGTTCTGCTTCTCCCCGCAGTGGGCCGCCCTCGATCACACCGCCGTTTTCACCGCCGGCACCGTCAGCGTCAGCTGCCTGCTGGGGGAGGATAACCAATGCTTCATCCCGTGGGAATGTCTCACCCGTGCGGGCGAGTACCTGCGTGTGGGGGTATACGGCACCCGCGGGGAGAAAATGGTCCTGCCGACAGTCAGCTGCCTGCTGGGGCCCATATGCACCGGCACCCAGCCGGAGGAAAATACCCCCACTGAAGCCACCCCCACCCTCGTCCAAAGCCTGCTTACCAAGGCGGAAGCCGCCGTTTCGGTGGCAGATGCCCTCCGGACCGATGCCGATGCCGGGCTGTTTAACGGCCGGGATGGCAAAGACGGCACCAACGGTAAGGACGGAAAAGACGGCCAAAACGGCGCTCCCGGCGAAGCCGGCCCTCAGGGGCCAAAAGGCGACCCTGGTGAGACCGGCCCTCAGGGACCGAAGGGCGACCCTGGTGAGACCGGCCCGCAAGGGCCGAAAGGGGAAACCGGGGAAACCGGCCCCCAAGGGCCGAAAGGCGATCCCGGCGAAGCTGCCATTACTTTGGGGAGCATCACCCTTACCGCTGCCGGATGGAGTACCGAGGAACCCTATTCCCAAGCCGCCGCTTTGGCCGGACTGACCGCTGGTTCGCTGGTGGCTCTGCATCCCACCGCCGCCCAGCTGATGGCCTTGCAGGAGGCCGGGGTCACCGCCCTTACCGCTGCCAATGCCAATGGCACCTTGACCGTCTATGCTCTGGGGGCCGCCCCCGCCGCCGATCTGACCCTGCAGGTCACAGTTACCGTTATCGGGCAGTAACAGCCGCCCGCCGGGGGTTACTTTTCTGAAAAAAGTAGGCAAAATATATTTATTTAGGGCAAGATTGGGGTCGCCTTCGGCGTCGCGGAGTCACCGGAGGGTGACGGCCGGTACGCCTGCCCGGCGGGGGCCCCATACCAAAATGCACTTGGGGCTGCGCCCCAAGCCCCCCTAACGCTTAAGTTGCGGCTGGATACGCTCTCAAGGTGCCTGCGGCGCATTTTATTTTGGATTCTGCAGGGACCAAATTAAAACAAACACCTTATAAGCGTCGTCGCGTCGGACGCAACCTTCGCTTAAGTCGGGCTGACCCTGCGCTTTGCTCCGGGCAGCCCTCCCCGCTGCGGTGCATCCTCCTTTCCCCACAAGGTCTTACGACCTTGCGGGGGCCCCGATTATACGGGGTGTACCGACGCGTCGGGTTTTTAGGGCGGAGCCCTGAATGACTTTTGGTTACTTTTCTTCACAGAAAAGTAACCCCTCGCCGGGTAGGCGTACGGGCTGTCACCCTGCGGTGATTCCGCGACGCCGAAGGCGACTAAAAATTTTTTGCCTACTTTTCTTCACAGAAAAGTCCCCACCATGCGGGATAGGATTTCTCCACACATTCGGCATCCTTTACGGTCACTGGCTCCCGGCAGGCCAGGGCTGCCACCGCCGCGGCCATCGCCAGCCGGTGGTCGCCGCAGGGATCGGCCACGCCGCCCCGCAGTCCGCTCCCGGCGATCCGCAGCCCATCCGGTTCCTCTTCCACCCGGCCCCCCAGCGCCCGCAGCAGCCCGGCCATCCCGGCCAGACGATCGCTTTCCTTGAGCCGCAGGCGGGCCGCACCGGTCAGGCGGCTTTCCCCTTTGGCAAAGGCCATCGCCGCCGCCAGCGGCGGCAGCAGATCGGGACAGCCGCTGACATCAACGGCCGTCCCCGTCAACCGGCTGGGATAGGCCGTTATCCCTTCCGGGGAAAGCTCGATCTGGGCGCCCATCTGCCGCAGCAGCGGGAGAATGACCCGGTCGGGCTGGGTGCTTTCGGGCTCCAGACCAGTCACCGTTACCGGCCCGGCCAGGCAGCCTGCCGCCAGCCAAAAGGCCGCGTGGCTCCAATCTCCGCCCAGGGCCAGGCGGCCGGGGCTTTGGTATTTCATCCCGCCGGGGATGCGCCACCCCATGGGGATTTTTTCGAGTTCAAGGCCGAAGCGCCGCAGCATTTCCTCGGTCATCCCGGCATAGCCGGCCGATTCCAGAGCATCCGTCAAACGGATCTCACTGGGCCCGGTCAAAAGGGGCAGCGCCAGCATCAGTCCGGAAACATACTGGGAGCTGACATTCCCCGGCAGGAAAAAAGCGCCGGGGGTCAGCCGCCCGGCAAGCTCGATCTCCCAGGGGTGCTGCCGCACCTCGGCAGTGATGCCGTTCCGCTGCAAAGCGGCCAAAAGGGCCTCCACCGGGCGCTGGGGCAGCCGGCCCCGCCCGGTAAATACGGCCCGCAGGCCCAGGGCAGCCGCCACCGGCAGCAAAAAGCGCAGGGTGCTGCCGCTTTCCCGGCAGTCCAGCCGGAGGGGCGCGGCGGGAGGCCCCGCAATCGGGGTGACCAGCAGGCTGTTTTCCCGCTCGGTAAAGCTGGTTCCCATCTGCCGCAGGCAGTCCATGGTGGCCAGCAGATCGCCGGAAGCGGGCAGCCGCGGCAAAAGGGTTTCCCCCTGGGCCATCGCCGCCAGAATAAGGGCCCGGTGCCCTTCGGATTTGGAAAGCGGCACCGCCGCCCGCCGGGGGGCCTTCCCCGGGCAAATCGTGATCTCCATAGGCCGGGCTCCTTTCTTTTCCTCTGCCGCGGCAGGTATTATGACATAATTTCATCTTGCCTTCGGCGGCGCGGAGTCACCGGAAGGTGGCAGCCAGTACGGCTCGCCGCCGGGGCCCAACTTTTCTTCAGAGAAAAGAAGCTTTGGCTTAGGGGTGCAAAAGCCCCCAGATTTTGCGGGCATCGGCGGCCAGGCGGGCAAAATCCTGCGGAAGCAGGGCTTGCTCCCCATCGCTGAGGGCCTGGGCGGGATTGGGGTGGACTTCCACCATCAAACCGCTGGCACCGGCGGCTATGGCGGCCCGGCCCAGCGCCGGAATCCAACCGGCGACCCCGGAGGCATGACTGGGATCCACCAGCACCGGCAGGTGGGTAAGACCCTGCATCACCGGAATGGCGGCCAGATCCAGGGTGGCGCGGGTGCCGCTTTGGTAGCTGCGGATGCCCCGTTCACAGAGAATGACATGGGGATTTCCCTCCCGCAGGATGTATTCGGCCGAGGCAAGCCATTCTTCGTAGGTGGCGGCCAGCCCGCGTTTTAGCAGGACGGGTTTGGGCTGGCGGCCCAGTGCCTGCAAAAGGGTATAATTCTGCATATTGCGGGCACCCACCTGCAAAATATCGATTTCCTCAAACTGGGGCAAAAGGGCGGCATCGGTGATTTCACTGACGGTGGGGAGCTGAAATTCCCGGCCGGCTTCCGCCAGAAGGCGCAGGCCTTCCTCCCCCAGGCCGGCAAAGGCATAGGGGGAGGTGCGGGGCTTATAGGTGCCGCCCCGCAGGATGGTGGCCCCGGCGGCCTTTACCGCGGCCGCGGTGGCAAACAGCTGCTCCCGGCTTTCCACGGCGCACGGCCCGGCAATGAGGGTCAGATTCTCCCCGCCGATGGCGGCAGAACCGACGGGGATAACGGTTCCCTCCGGGTGGGCGGTACGGGCGGCCAGCGGGTAATCTTTCATCAGGGCTTCTTCATCGTAAAGGTGACGGTTCATTTTGCTCTCCTTGCAGTTGGCGGTTTTCTTCTACAAGATTACCACCCGCGGGGCATTTAGGCAAGCCATCAGGAAATATTCTTTTTTCAAGGTACTGTTGGGAGGCAGGTTCCCGCTTA
>ERZ1673738.2888-NODE-2888-length-20750-cov-11.742885_pt1 | contig 20750 bp, 22 predicted proteins | sample MGYA00580198_ERZ1673738 | MGnify/ENA primary metagenome ERZ1673738 (study PRJEB41218, sample SAMN15661784) | gut metagenome | host: Homo sapiens | place: Canada: London | collected 2015-08-20/2019-03-30 | study: EMG produced TPA metagenomics assembly of...
ATAAATTATATTTTAATAGTTTGATGTTTATCTTTGCATCCGGCTTTAGAATTTGATTCGTGATGGATTTCCTGTATGGTTTCCATTGTATAATTTTTGTTTTTATTTATTGTTTACTTTTCAGGTTCCGGACCATTATCCGGGACTTTTGCTTCTCATCCACAGATGCCTTTTCATCACTTCTTTGCCCTGACTGTTCGTGGCGTGAATACACACTATTTTAATGTTTCAATATGCCGTTTCCGGTCAGCTTTCCCCCGGTTCTTTTTTCTCCATCAGAAACACGGCATAGTTGGTCTTGATGGTGACCTTCACTTTCTTGATATTCTTGCTTGCGGCCTGCTTGGTGGCGTTCACCACACCGTTCACGCCTCCGGCAATAAGCTGGCTGCCCATGTCCAGGCCTCCGGTTATCTGCGGATTTGTCCCGTCCATCGCCCCGGCCGTGGCATCCTTGTTGATTTCCGCCTTTGCGTTCCCCGGTACATAGATACCTTCCATTGCGTCTGAAGAATATACTTCTTTTTTAAACGGAAGTATGTTCCCGGCCACATTGACTGTCCTGATCTCCACAATGACCCTTTCGCCGTCTATCTTCCTCACTTCCCCGTACACCGGCGAGTCCTTCCTCACCCGACGGCCGTCATCGGTGAGACAGTCCTCACCCAGACGCATCTTCAGCGTGGATCCGGCCATCACGACCTGGTCGGAATGCACGTACGCGCGGATGGCGTTCCGCCTGCTGCTCTTGTGCAAGGCGACCGTGTTGAATCTTGTCCTTGCCTCAGGGGCTTCCTTTGTCTCTTCCTTCTTCTCCACCTTCTTTTTCTCCTGTTTCCTTTTTTTCTTCTTCCGCAGTTCACGGGTGATACTGTCCAGGTTCTCTTGTGTGGGAAGGATATAGGAGGCGGTATCCGCCTTCCGCCCGTATTCCTCTTCCGGCGGCATCTCACTGTTGATGATGAGTTGACGCATACGCTCTATGTCCACCGGATTGTCCCCGCCCTGTCCCTCCGCCTGCTTGCGCAGGGGGGTACGCTCGAGCTGGGCCTTCACATCCGTAATGGTCACATCCTTGTTGTCCGTGCTAAGACGGACGGTGTTCTGATTCTCTTCCTTTCCTTTCATCGCGGAGATTGTCCAGATGACAAGAAGGACAAGCAGCCCGAACACGCTGACAATGATTACTTGAGTCTTCTTCATGTTCTTCTGTTTTATTCAATTCCTTTCTTTGTTTCCATCCGAGGTATCCAACAGCTCGTATTCCTGTGTATAGTTCCGGAAGAAGAAGCCTGTCACATTCTCCGGATAGGACGGGGTGGTGCGTATGGCGTCGCCCCGGCTGTATATCCTTATACGTTTGACCCCGCCGGCATCATGGATGGACAGGATGGAGGTGAACAGCACGTTGTAACCGTCATCACGTATCCCGACCCTGTGCAGCTTCTCAAACACGCACTTGTAGATGACACCCCTGTCCGCCGCGTCGGCATAGGCGCGGTCGTTCAGGTATTTGTTCCAGATGGCGTTCAGCTCGGATTTCTCCACCAGAAACACGGCCTGCGCCTGGTTTCCGGAGATGCTCATCCTGTCGAAAGAGTTTACATAATAGGCCACCGCGTTGCAGTGGGCCTTCAACAGGGTCTCGTATAACTTGTCCGTTTCCATGGACTTCAATTGCAGGAACTCTCCGCCGGTATTCACGACAAGGATCCTGTCCGTCACTCCGCGGACGGTCATGTTCATGAAGAACAGCACCAGGGCGACGATGGCCGCACACAACAGGCTGACCGCCTTGACATAGACGGAGGACCGCTTCTTGGCCTCTCCCAGTGAGGCGAAGTCCCTCACCATATTCTTTATATCCATTTTCATATTCTTCCGTTGTTTTAAAAAAGGTTATGGATCCTGCCTCTCACAATCGCCAGCAGGGACAGTTTCAACGCAAGGGAGAACAACACCTGCAGGACGACATTCCACGAGGTGTTCATGACATACTCGCAGACGATGGCGTCCGAAAACTTGCTGGCAAGGATGAAGGCCGGTACCATCAGATAACAGACCAGCAGGTTCTTGCACCACGTATAGAAATACGTCCGGGTACTCTCGTTGTAGAAACAGGCTATCGCCACAGGGGATATAAGTTCCAGCAGGAGCAGGAACATGTATCTGCCGACTATGAACAGGGTCTGCGCGTACATGTAGAAAGGGGCGGCTATGACGCCGGCCACATACGCCAGCAGATAATCGAACGAACTGCCGATTGGATTGAGCAACACGCCGGCAACATCCATTACCGACATGTCGCTGAACTGTTTCTCGAACTGTGCGATTATCGGTTTCTGGAACAGGTCGGCCACATCATAGACCTTTCCGCCGAATCCGGCCTGCAGATCGTCCATCAGTTTGCCGAACACCGTTTCCAGGGCTTCCAGCAGCACGGGGAACAGTGCGACGGCGGCTATGCAGAATACATACTGCCACACCAGGTTCATGTAATCCTTCATGGTGGGCGTGCCGTCCTCGTTGGACTGCACCTCCCGGTATACCGTATACAGACGGTGGATGAGCGTGACAGCCATGAATCCCGTCACTACCGCATAGAAGGCTTCCACGGCGATGTTCCCCCGGATACTTTCATAAGCATTGTGGATATGCTCGACCGATATTTCTGTTATTGATGCCATATTCCTATTCCGTTACAAGCCCCAAATTCCGTCTGATGGTACGCATATGTGACATGATCTGTCTGATGGTGCCCAGTGAAGCCTCCTGGCGACGGACTTCCTGAAGACATCCGTCGAGCTGCTCCATCCGTTCGCTGTCGTTCATTTTCAGGTCACTGCTGAGTATATCCCCGGTCAGGGAGATGATGGCGGCGTTATTCGCCACCACGTCCTGCACGGCCGAAGTGATGCTCGGTAGCTCCTTCATGTCCATCTTCTCCGCCTCTTCCAGCGTCCTGAGGCAGTTGCTGTTCAACCGGTTCTGCCGGTCTATCAGGTCCGTGAACATCCGTGCGCGTCTGACGGTGGCGGACACCTTCTGGACATAGTCCAGGGCGGTCTGGAGCCTGTTCACCTGTTCCACCGTCTGCTTCACCGTACTGGCCGTATTGGCGGCATTGATGATTCCCTGTGCCGTATTGCCGGGGTCGGTGACCACCCACTGGGCTCCCGCCGTCACGCAATGCAGCGACATTCCTGTAAAAAAGAAAAAAATTGAAAGCAATCTCATGATATTCCTCCTTTGTTCTGATTCCTATTTTGTTACAAGTCCCAAATTCCGTCTGATTGTCCGTGTACGGGAGATGGTCTGACGGATGGCGGACAGTCCCGCCTCCTGCTCCCTCAGCTTTTCCAGACACTTTCTCAGATGCTTTATCCGTCCGCTGTCGTTCATTTTCAGGTCACTGCCGAGTATGTCCATGGTCAGGGAGATGATGGCGGCGTTGTTCGCCACCACGTCCTGCACGGCCGAAGTGATGCCCGGCAGCCCCTTCATGTCCATCTTCTCCGCCTCTTCCAGCGTCCTGAGGCAGTTGCTGTTCAACCGGTTCTGCCGGTCTATCAGGTCCGTGAACATCCGTGCGCGTCTGACGGTGGCGGACACCTTCTGGACATAGTCCAGGGCGGTCTGGAGCCTGTTCACCGATTCCGTCACCTGTTTCACCGTTGCTGCGGTATTTCCCGCGGTCAGTGTGCTCTGGGCGGTGTTGAGAGGGTCGGTAATCGCCGCCTGTGCGGCAGCCTTCAAGGTCATTCCGCCGCACAGGAGCAGAAGCAGAAGCGGCCTGTATCCCTTTAATCCTTTTTCCATACGGTCTCCTTTCATTTCCTGTCCTTTGACGGGTGTCTCTCCATGTATCTGCCTATCGCTTCCTCCATCGGCATGGTCCTGGAATAGTCGTCAATCTCAGCCCATGTCTCCCCGTCGGTCTGGAAGGCGAGGAACTTCTCCCGGCTCAGTTCGTTGCGCACCACCACCGCATACCTCCCCTGGCCGCCGGTGAAGCGGATGAAGCACTCGGAATGCGGACGCTCCCCGGAAAAGTCGTTGCGGATGGACCGCATCATGTTGCACTGGGCGGGGTCGCCCCCCATCTCGAACCTTTTCTCCACGGCCCTGTATACCACATCCGTTGTGGGAAGGATGTACAGCAGCTGGGTATTGGTGATCATGCCTTTGGTAAATTCGTCATCGGGAAGCTGGTCGGGACTCTGGACGATGGTCATCACCGCACCGTTCTCCTTGCGTATCTTCTGGTAGCAGAAGGCGACTGCGGAATGTATGCTGATATCCTCGCCTCTGGACTTCATCTGCGCCGTTTCGGCATACTCGTCAAAAATGATCATTCCCCTTCTGGTCCGATCGGAAAGGATCTTGTCATGAATCACGTCGAAGATCAGGGCCATGACCAGGTCGGAGAGGAACTTGTCCTGTTTGATCTGCGTCAGCTCGAACACGACCAGCCGCCTGTTCCCGAAATCGGGCACTCCGTCGGTCCTGCATACATTGGCATACCGTTCACCGGGAAGGAACTCGCTGCATATGAGACGGAAGGAGGACAGGTCAAAATAATTGGGGTCTACGTCCTTCCGCCGGCAAATATCCTCATAATGCTCCGTCACGTGGCGGTAGAAAGAGGGAAAGGAATGGGGCGGCAGGCAGGTGGCGTAATAATCCTGGATGAATTTTGTGAGGGCTACGGACTGCTCCTCCTCGTCCTTCCCGAACATGCGGCGCCAGAAACGCTGCACGATACCCGATAGCACCTCTATCTTGTTGTTGTCAAGGGAACGGCCCTCCAGATCGAAGGGATTCAGGCCCAGCGGTGTCTCCCCGTCATAGTCCACATGCAGCGAGATTCCAGGATAAAGCTTGCAGAGCTGTCCGAAAGAGTACCCGAACTCCACCACCACCACGATATAGCCCTGCTCGATGAGCTGCTGCACGATATTCAGTGTCAGCACGGACTTGCCGCCGCCGGTGGATGCCACCACGATGCCGTTGCGGGCCGGTATGCGTTTTTTCTTCGCGTCCCAGATATCCTTTTTCAAAGGTATCTGATAAATACGGTCATTGAAATACACCCCTTCCTCATCCGGGGTGAATGTCGTGTAGTTGATGAACAGACAGAGCGCGAGGGAAAGCGGGGTCAGGAACAGGAAGCCGCTGTCAAGCCCTTTCTCCTGTCCGGGAACCGAAGCCAGGTATATGTTGGCCAGATGCTCGTAGGACGGTATATAGAATTTGAAGTCCGAGACGGTCAGGTATTCCCGCAGCTTCTTCTCGGCCCGGTCCAGCAGTTCCGGGCTGTCATCCCATATCATGACGGAAAAATTGGCACGGCAGAGGAGCTGCCTCTCCTCCATGATCTCCTTCTGCATGTTCTCGAGCTCGTCCGCCTTCGGCTCCAGCATGGCCCTGTCCCATCCCTTGTTGGTGCGGTAGACCGCCACACGGCGGGAGAACTCTTCATAAAGTTTCTCCGAGCCCTCGAAATAGAGGATCTGGTTGACCGCATGGTTGCAGTGCAGGTGCACGCCCAGGCCTTCCAGTTCCGCCATGTACAGGCTGCATCCGGACACGGGCAGTGTGGTGTCCTCCACATCGCTTCTGACGGTGCGGTCAGGCAGATAGTCACCGTCACAGACGGTATAGCAACGCGCTTTCTCCCGGTCGACGGTGATCTCTCCGGAGAAATGGATGTCACGGTCGCAGTCAGCCCGGGGGAAGAAGTTGATGTACCGGATGACATACTCCCTCAGGCTGGCGGCGGCCATCCTTTCCAGACGGGTGTCCCTGATACTGTTTATCACACCAATGGCGGAGTTCACCCCCTCCAGAAATTCGGTGAGTTTCTCCCGGTCGGACACATGCAGCCTCTCCCGGTAGGAGAACGGGTTGGCATTGTACGAGGCTGCCAGGGAGGACAGGCCGGACAGGGTGAATATCAGAAGACAGTCATGTTCCAGATACTCACGGCCGGAGAAATGCCTCTGTTCCGCCTTGTCGATGAAGCTGTCCCCTTCCAGCTCATGAACGTACTCCCTTTTAAGGAACACGTCCTGCTTGTGCACGAAGCTGCCGGAGGGCAGGTGTTTGAACGCCTGGTAGAGACGCGCGTTGCGCTCCTCCAGGTCGGTACGGTGCAGGCTGTAGCATTCCGGATTGTACATGCGGAACGCTACAGACACGCAGCCGTTTCTGGTAAGGATGACACCGTATTCGTCATTGATGACATCCAGTATGGAATATCCTTCGTTTGCCATTTTCTTATTGTTTGTTTATTTTTTATCCATTCGGTTGTTATTTGTATCTTTGCACAGGAATCAAACACTATTATTGTCTAACTTGATCTGTCTTATGATATGTTAAATGAATTGGGAGATATCTACCAAAAAATGGAAAGGGGCATACGGTATACTATTGTTTCCCTTGCCGCCTGCACTATTATTGTGTATCCGTTTTTGTTTATGTATATATCATCTTTCAGTAGCTATACTTTTGTCGTACAACTGATGTTGGCTACGGGAACTGCCGGAGCATATCTCAGTTTAACCACTCTTGTTTCCTGTCCGGTACAACCACCTCCATATGCTGTATTCGTTCCGATTCCTGTTCTCGCTTTGGGGGAGTTTATTTACCTTTATCTGATCAAAAGTAAAGGAATACAGATTTCTTTGGCCTGTTATTGGACAAGGTTTCTTGTGCTATATTCAAGTGTTGCCTACTTTAGTATTCTTCTCCTGTTTGCAAAGATTTGTTTGGGTAAGATTACATTGGGGGGCAAACACTGTTGGCAGCTCCTTAAAAAAAAAGTTGAATCATGCAGACGATGAGTCGTTCCTTTCTTTAGAGGGATCATTGATTTTTTTTTCGGTATCATTGCCACTCTTGCCATACTTTTTTAAGAACTCCATGTTCCCATGTATGGCAATTCTTATCAAAACATGCAGTGTCAGCATCCCCATGATAATGATACATATATAATCAATTGGCATTCCGATTGTTTGTTCCAGCCAGTTTCTAACACTTTCCATACTGTCAATAGTTTATCTGTTTTTTCATTAAAGCATTTCTCACATCACGGTTTGTAACCGTCTTCTCCCAATGCGGCGGCCTGTACTTCTTCCTTGAGGCATTCTTATAGAACTTCCTTGCCAACAACAGACCACATCCGACAAGCAATACGAATATGAAAAGCATTTCACCGCCTGTCGTACCGTCCTCCAGCCAGCTCTTGACGTTCAGCAGGAGCACGGCCACGGCGAATCCGCCGTAACCGAGCAACAGATAGAAGTCGCGTACCAGCAGCCCGTGTATCTTGCACGGGTTCTCGATCCCTTTGCGCACCTTGTACTCCATGGCGGTCAGATTGAGAAGCTGACACCGGCTATCTTGCCCACGCAGAAGCTGATGACGGTCACCGCGATAAGGACATAGCCGACCATGTAGGCGACGTTCATCCATCCCTGTTTCTTGTTGCCCTCGCTGTTTTCGTCATTGATGAGTCTCCAGTTCTTTCCTATGCCTACGGCAAGCGCCATGACCATCACACCGAGGAAAACCGGCAGTGCGATGTCGTTCAGGACGGTGTTGATGTCACTTTTGATGGATTGTGCCCCTGCCGGAAGAACTGCCGCCAGCAGGACGGATAAAGTATAAATTTTCTTTTTCATTGCCTTTCTTGTTCTTTTTCAGTTATTGTTCCTTCATAATTGCCTCCGGGCTGCCAGCCGGTGATGGTGATGTCCTCTATCTCCACCCCGTTTCCGGCGGTTTTCAAAGTGTAGACATATTCCTTTCCGGATCGGAATGACGCCGCCGGCATGACGAAGTCGTATGGATGTCCGCCGGCCACCAGCGCCACGTGCATGGCCGGACTGTCACCGGGATAGAGCAGCAGGCTTCCTGTTCCTGAGGATATTGTGCCTTTTTCCGGTTTTATCTCCAGTGAGCCCGTCAGAATACTGTACGAAGCGGAGTAGCTGTAATCCGCCACTCTGACCGCGGTGACGGCGGCGGGCATCCTGAAAGTCACCTTTGAAAGAAGATGATACAGGGTGATGGAGGCGGAGGGTGCGTTCCCGGACACCATGGTCCTTTCCGAATACAGATAGTCTGTCTGGCTCCTTGCGTCCAGGCCCATCTTTCCGCCGCTGAAGGACGGGTTGTAAGGATAATACGCATATATGCCTTTATCCCCGTCCGACAGGGAAATCTCCGCGAATGTCCATTTCCCGGACCGGTTGAGGACTCGGATGTTGTCCGGATACAGGTTTCCCGCCGTATCCGTTACAAACATGCCGAACTCGCTGACGGACATTTCCTGCCCGTCATCACCACGTGCCGTGCAGGAGCTGATGGACATGACGGCGTCCTGCTCCGGACTGTCGTTAGGGCCGGAGCAGCCGCTGAGGGCTGCAACCGGCATTACAAACGTCAGACAAATAATGAGATGATTGAATGGTTTATCCATATTTATAGTTTTTAGTTTATGTCCACCGAGACCTTTCTGTCCTGGTATACAGTGATTGACAGTTTCCTTCCGCTTTCGTTCTGGGTCAGCGTAATCGTGCCGCTACGGTCGGAAGTTGTCGGGTTTTCACTGACGGTTGCCGAGTTTGTGCCGGCACTGATCCAGGACACGTTGGCGGAAGCCGACCAGCCGATATTGCTGCGGGAGGTTTCGCTGCCGTTGGTGTATGTGATCTTCTGTGAGGTGACACTGTAGGTGACGGTTCCCCCGGTGGAGACGACGTCATCACCGCTGACGGCTCCGAGCGTGAATATGTACCCGTAGGTGATTACATCGGCGGGCTTTCCATCCTGATGGATTGTCACATGGCCTGATTTTCCTCCGTAACTTGCCGTATAGGTACAATTGCGGGATGAAGTGCTGCCATTGGCCGCCACTGTGACAGTCGTGCCGCTCCGGCTGAAGCCCGACGCGCTTCCTGACCATGAGGCGGATGAACTCACATCCACACTCCGGTATTCTGTGGTGGTGCCTGTTGTTATGCCGTTCCACTTCGTGTATTTCGGACGGCTTTGTGATGCTGTCGCACTCAGGCGGCTTGTGCCTCCGGATGAGCCGATACCGGACGGGCTGGCGGACACTGACAATGAGCCCGTGGTCCAGTTGCCGTACTCCGTTGTCTGACTGCCGGCGGACTGTCTGACCGTACAGGCGGCCGACCTGCCGTTTGAAGTGGCCGTGACTGTGCAGGACCTTTCAGACGCTGTTGTGTTGTTGCCTGCTGTCAGTGTTGTTCCGGACAGGCTGAATCCGCTGCCGGCTGCCGACAATGACGGTGTGGCCCTGTCTGTTTCCGTACCGCCGGAACCGCTGACACCGTTCCACGTCCATGTGCGGGTACGGGTTGCCGCCGCGCTGATGGAGGATGTGCCTCCGCTTGCGGCTATCGTGGCCGGATTGGCTGACACTGTCACGTTCCAGGCACTCCATGACGCATATTGCCTGTTTCCTGCAGACTGGGTGATCGTACAGCTGGCTGATTTACCGGCATGGGTTGCCGTATATGTTATACTTCGCGTGCTTGTTGAGGTGTTGTTGCCGGCGCTGACTGTTTTTCCGGACAGGCTGAATCCGGCTGCACTGCCCGAGATGACAGGTGTGGCGGTTTCCGTACCGGTCTTTACCCCATTGGTATATACGTCACGCGCAGCCGAGCAGGTCAGCGTTGACGTTCCTCCGGCGGCCGCGATAGTGGTCGGACTGGCGGATATGTTTACTTTCCAATCTCCGTAACCGGTTGTTCCGGCCGGCTGCTTGACTGTACAGGTCGCTGATTTACCGGCATGGGTTGCCGTGACTGTACAGGATCTTTCAGATGTTGTTGTGTTGTTGCCTGCTGTCAGTGTTGTTCCGGACAGGCTGAATCCGCTGCCGGCTGCCGACAATGACGGTGTGGCCCTGTCTGTTTCCGTACCTCCTGAACCGCCGACACCGTTCCACGTCCACACACGGGTACGGGCTGCATCGGCCGTGATGACGGATGTACCTCCCGTGTTTGCAACCGTTTCCGGATTGGCCGATACGGTTACACTCCAGTCGCTCCAGGATGCGTATTGTTTTGCACCGGCATCCTGTGTTATGGTCAGGCTGTTATCCGATGTTATGCCGTTGTAACTGCCTTTTACGGTAATACTTCTGGCATTTGTCGTAGTATTGTTGACAGCCAGGACCTGATTCCCGGACAGGCTGAATCCCGTCCCGGTTCCACTGAGGGAAACCGTTACATTTTCTTTTTTATCAGGATCCCGGTGGTCGTTATAATAAGTGCTGAGAACGGCTGTGACAGCCTTGTTTCCTCCGGCAGCGGGTATGTTTCCCGCAGTTGTGCTGATTTGCAAGGTCTGCCGCGTGGTAGCGGAGGACTGTTGTACCGGCAGGATGTAAGTCTTTCCGGATTCTGCCTGGGTAAACAGGACCTTGCCGTTTCGGGGAGCGGTATTCAGGTTTTCCGCCACCTTTATTGTTTTGCCCGCCTTGTCCGGGGTTATCCAGACGTCTGTCGTTGAAACCGTGTAATCCAATGGACTCTCAGTGCCGGGCAATGGCTTCCCGTTTATTGAATAATATTTGTTTGAAACCGTTTCGTAGTTATAGATGCCGCCGGAATAGCTGCTGCCGATGGTTTCCGGACTGACGGTAAAGGTATACTGCAGCTCTTTACCCATGAACGGAATTACGGTAGTATGCCCCGCAAGGAATTCTTTCTTTGCCGTAAGGGTGTAGTCCTTTTTTGTGCCGTCGGCAAATAAAAGGGTAAGGAATGTACCGTCGGCATCCCGGTCCTGCGCCGGAATGACCGCAGTGAATGTGCCGCCGTCATTATACATCCGTATATCCGAGGTGGCTCCAAGGGTATTGGCGGTGCCGGTTCCCAGGTTGATATTGGCTGTAGCCTTGGCCCTTTGGATGGTCACGCCGGAAAGTGCCTCTCCCGCTTCCGGCGTATAAGTGACCTGCAGCCGGGACAGCCGGTGGGAGAAGGCGAGCGTTATGACCTTATCGGTTGTTCCGCTCCTGTTGGCCGCATACATGAAGTCGGAAAGCGTGATGCCTTCCCGCTGGTCCCCCTGTATGCTGAAATCATAATCCAACGGATTGCCCATGTCTTCCCTGTAGGGGTAATAGGCATAATAATCCGTTTCATAGCCGGCGGCTATTTCGTTGGCGTCCCCGTCCGCCACGAACTGCGAGCCGTTCCAGACGAACCGCTTGTTGTCCGCATAGTTTCCGGACGTTTTCAAGGTTGCAGGCGCTGATGACATGCGTACTGCCGCATAGACGCCGATGGCATCCCCGGTCTCAAACGTTGTCTCGGTTGCCCGTGCTCCCCCTGCGTCAATTTCAAAGGACACGGTATCACGGCTGTGGATTGCGGTGCCTTCCTCATTCTCACAGCCCTGCAGGGACAGGAGGGTTGTCATGGCCAGCCAGGGGAAAAGGCTGTTTAAAATATTCTTCATTTTCATCGTTTTGTCTGATTATGGGGGATTGGCAGCCCCGATATGGTTTGTAACAGGGCGGGAAGAAAGGCTTCCCGCCCCTTAAAGTCAGATTACAGGTACAAGCTGGATTTCACCTTTCACATCGTCTGTCCAGGGTTCGATGGTCACACCGCTGCCATCGGCACCGCCGATGACCAGACCGTTATTCCCCAGTACGATGTCGTAGATATTACGGTAAGAGCGTTCCCATTTCGTTCCGGCCGGGAAGGTGAATTGCAGCTGCTTTCCGTCAATGGTGAACACGGCCTGCATATCCTTGCCCGCTGTCGCATCAACCGGAACGACAATGGATGAAAAGGATACGGCCTTGTCTGTCAGAGTGGCGCCGGCGCTGAATTCCACATTGCCTGCCGTCGTTTTTGTCAGGGAACCTGTTGAAATATCCATAGTGGCACGGGTATACAACGGAGTGGCGGAACCGACATTCTTCAGTGTGATTCCGGTAAGGATGCCTTCCTGTCTGTATCCTTCCGTTTTCTTCATGCGGAATACGACCTGTGAAAGGGCATGTTTCATCGTGATGTTCACATTACGGTTCAGGATGCTCGCCTTGGTGTCGCCCTGTCCGTACAGATGGTCCGTCTGGGTGGTGATGTCCACCGGAAGGGCGGAGGGGGTGGTCAGCGTGGCATCATACGGATAATAAGCGAACACCGTCGCCTCGTTCTCATCCAGCAGGATCTCTTCCGAAGTCCATCCGGCAGCTGAATAGGTGAAAGGGGTGTTGGTATAGACGGCATTCTGGTTGTACGGAGTGCCCAAAGTACCGTTGCAGACATAAAGACCCAGCTTGTCACCGGCTTCCCAGGCGGTCTTTTCCGCGCGGGAAACAGCGGGAGCACCGATGTTGGCGTTGATTTTCAAGGAGGCACGGACATCCTTGACGGTTCCTTCTTCATTCTCGGAACAGCTGCATGCCAATACGGCAAGACACGCTGCGAACAAAAACATTTTCTTCATTTTGTAAAATTTTAAATTGATGATAAAAAAACAGTATTAATAAGTAATTATTCCCTGGCCCCATTCCACATTCTGCCAGTCCTCGATGGAAGCGGATGCGGTATGTAGGGATGGGGATACGCGGACGGTGATGTCCACACTGATACCGTCAGCGGTGAAGTCCTTGAACACATCACTCAGGTCAAGATCCGCATCCACGGGCATGTCCCCGTCCAGATGAAGACGGATGACATTGCTCACCCCGGTATTGATGCCGAACACCAGCACTTCCTTCCGGAAGAAATTCTCCTTTTCAGGGGAGACGGTGAAAGGCAGGGTGGCGAAACCGCTTCCCTTTTCCCTTGTACGTACATACCGGCTTGTGGTCACGCCGTCAAGTTCGGCGGTGATTCCGGTATATTCCAGGATTCCCGTATTCGTCACCGTGATGTTGAAGACAATCCGCTGCACCATCAGTTTGCTCTCGCAGGTGACGTGCAGGGTGTCGTCAGTCATGACCGTACCGGTCACGGAAGAGGAATACGCATATCCCTGCTCCGCCGTGATCTTTCCCTGTTCCGTCGGAACACGCAGGCGGACGGTGGCGGCGGAGCCCGCATCCTCCAGGATGTTGACATCCTTGTTGCAGGCGAGAAACTCGTAACTCCCGATATGCAAGGTCCCATACGCATCACCGCTTCCATTAAAAGGAATGGAAAGATTGTCATATTCCGCCACGCCGTTACCGGTCAGCGGAAAAACCATCAGGTTCATCTCCGCCTGTTCCGGTGTGCCCATATCGGAAGGGTGATGGAACCCGTTACGGGCGTGCAGGTATCCTTTGTAGATACAATCCTCGGTGAACAGGCCGTCACAAGAGGAAAGTGACAGCAGGGACAGGAATATGCCGGGCAGAATTCTTACTATTTTATTCATATTGCGACAGGTTTAAATTATACGTTGTTATCAGCCGGTTGATTTCCGGATCAAGACGACCGCGATAGGCTTTGGAACTGTCCAGTTCCAGTGAGCGCATGAAGGAGGACACGGCTTTGCCGTCGTCTTTCAGACGGCTGTACAGGATGGACAGCAGATAGCACACATTGGAACTTTCCGGCAGGGATTCCAATATTCCGGCAGCCCGTGCATCATAGCCCAGTGACATCAGGCAGATGGCCGTGTTGTAGTCGTTATAGTCCGACAGTATCACCAGTGCGTCCTTGTACTGCCTGTCATCCATCAGGTCGAGACCGTGCATGTAGGCCGAGTCAAGGACGGTGGTGTATTTGAATTCCTCTATCATATCCCGGCGGTGCAGGTAGAATGCGAAGTTCACCGCACGTGCCAGAGGATAATAGTTCTCCCTGATATGCTTGTAGGCATCCGGAAAACGTTTCCGGATCCCGGCCTCCCTTGCGTCCGGATCCTTTACGGAGGACATGATATCCAGAACGGCTGACCTGTCATCCATTTCCGTATCCTGTTGTACCTTGCGGACAAGAAGCTGCCAGTCCTCGCCAATCCACCGGGGACGGATCAGGGTGTCGATACCGGTCCTGTCATCCGTCCTTCCGGACAGGTACTCCTTCAAGGCAACGGCACGCTGCCTGGACAGGATACGGTTCGCGGCCGCGCTGCCTTCCGGGGATGCGGTGGCGGTCATGTCAATACTGTCCATCACCAACTCACCGGTATAGGTCAGCTTGTTGATCGCTTCCAGGACTTTGTCTATTTCGGAACGGTTGTTCCCGTATTCCTCGTCAAACAGGTATCTGCCTGCCGGATAATTGATATAGGCGGTCGTATTGGCCGTGGCCTTGCGGTATATCTTCTCCTTCCTGTACCGGGGCGCATGGTCCAGGAACTGCACCATACTGCTTATATAATAGGTAATGGTATCCGAGGACGGTAAATTGGCGGAACTGCCATTGACGGCAAGTATCCTTCCGTCTACTGTCAGATCAATACGTTTCGTGTTATCGGTAACATCCATCTCCTGCCGGTAATAATAGCTGAAGGTATTGTTCCTGTTCCTGATGACCGTATCCAGACGGGCGGCCTGGTAAGGGAAACGAACCAGCTCCTCATATTTGCGTGACACCGCGTCACGTTTGCGTTCGTTCTCCGCAATGCGCTTGTAATCGAAGTATCTCTCCGCTATACGCGCCGAATCTTCCGGCGTCACCCTGCGTACCTTCAGAGGGGTGCCTTCCGATAACATGCGGTAGCGGGACGGAATCAGCGTGGTGTCCAGGTCACGGCGGAGCCAGTAAGCGGGAAGTACGGACAGGATGGTGTTGTGGCCGGCGATGGTCATGCGGTTCCGTTCCATCTTCGCGTTGAAGTGCTGGTAACGGCGGTTCCATCTCTCAGTCCAGTCAATCCATTCCTCGCGGGCGATATAGTCATGCTTCCATGCCTGGTAGAACTCCTCCTCCAGCTCGGCCATGGCACGGCGGTAGCCTTTCATGTCGAACATCTCTTTCAGATAGGCGGAATCCGGGATGATGCTGTTTATGAAGGCCTGGTACTGCGCGTATCCTTTTTTCTGCCGCTTGACGAAGTCGGCGCCGGATAGGAAGATCCTCTCCAGTTCTATGCGTCTGCCACGCTTGTAGGCCACAGGGGTCAGCTGTACCTGCCATTTGTCATCTATCAGCCTGCCCGGAACGGTCACGACAAAATCCAGATTCACTTTCCCGGCACGCTCGGGGATGTTCCTGTTACGCGCGACAATGGTCACCTCGTCCAGCTGCAACACGGTCATCTCTTCACCCGTAACGCTGTCACGTTCGGCCATGGTGACAATATGTTCCACTCCCGAACTGTCCTTCCAGGTGATTTTTTCGGGAACGGAATAGCATGTCGTGTCCGGTGCAGGCCGCTTGTCGGCCTGTGAGAGACCGACCTTGCTGATGCTCCTTTCCATCTTGTGGGACAGGGAACAGGATAAGGACAGCAGTGGAAGTAAAAGGATTACAGGTATGTTTCTTTTTTTCATAGGACCGTACATTTAGAAAAGATATATCATGTTCAACGCCACACGTGAAGGTATCAGATACCATCCGTGTTTTCTGCCCAGGAAGGCGCCGCATTCCCGGCAACGGTATTCGTTGTACCTCGCCCAGACCGCGGCGCCGCCGAGTTCCCATTCTATGTTCCATGTTTTTGACAGGGGGTAGGCCTTGCCGATGGAGAGGCCGATGCCGTAGCCTTCTCCCTCATAACGTTTCTTGTTCCATATCCTGCCGATCGAATAGCCGCTTGCCAGGGTGTTCATCCCGACAAAAAAATTGGAGTAGGACTCCACGAACCAGTAGCGCACGCCCGGCATGACAGTCAGGTTGCGGAACTGGCGGTTATCCTTAAAGACGAAGGGATTGTACTGGACCGGTAGATGAAGCGACCATCGGCGGTTCAGCGTCATGGACCCCTCCAGGTTGATGTTGCCCGTTGCCAGCCCTATCAGGTTGGTACGTGCGGAATAGAACTGGGCCGGGGATGCCAGGCAGACGCCCAACAATATCCCCAGAAAAAAGAATTTCTTTCTCATCTGTTTTCTCCTTCCTGATTGGACGGCCGGGAATTCAGCACGGTGATGTCCCATGCCGTCAGCGTGTTGAAGTAACGGCCGTCCCGTTCACGGGCGGAAATGTCAAATTTGACACTGACCTCCATACCCTCCTCCATGGGAAAACGGTCCATGTTGGCATTCATCACTTGCAGGCAGATCCTCTTCGGATACTGGTCTTGCGTTTCTATCACAAACTCACGGGACTTCCACGGAGTGCCCGATGTCTTTCCGACTCCTTCCTTGACCGGAAAGAGGGTAAGTACTTTTCCTTTTATCTCCATATTTTTTTCGTTTATGTGTTTTTAATCAAGTGAACGGGGATGAACCGCAACCATCCTTTTCACGATCTGCTAAAACCATTCGGCATCCGGATCGACCTCCACGGAAAGCCGGTCCATGCTCCATGTGATCAGTCTGTTGACAAAGCCCATATTTTTATCCTTTTAAAAAAGAGTATTATCCTTCAATTGTCTGCTCAGACTTATATGGCGGCCGTCATCAACTCCGGTCATATAAGCCTTGTGGTTCGTCTTATGCCTGTTCGCCACAGGCTTTCTTCTGACAAGCCTGAACCTGCCCATATAGTCGTCTATCAGTTTTTGGTGACAGATCATGAGGCCGGTTTCCTGCGGCGTCTGCCCGGAATTCTCCAGCTGCATGCGTAAACCGGGTATGCAGCCTTCCAGATAAGACCGGATATAGTCCTTCTTACCTTTGGCGGTTCTCCAGTAACCGCGTCTGCCTTGCGCATACCCGGAATACTTCTCTTCGGACAGACGTCTGAAGGTTTTACGCAGGTAGTCAAAGAGCGCAATGACAGTTGCCGCATTTTCCTCTGTCCCGATTACCACCATATGGGTTGTGCCCGCGTAGAGCAGCATCTTGCAGTAATTGTATTCACATAAGACCCTCATCAGGTCCCGTTTCCAGATATTGCCGGCCGCATCCTTGTAGCTGATTCTGTCAGATTCGCAGGCTGTCAGCCGGTTTTGTGGATTCTCACCGGCAAGATCAAGCAGGGAGAGGTTGTATTCCATAAGCAGGCGGTGTACCGCCGCTGCCGCCGCATGAGCTTCACCTTCAGATCCGATCTGTGTGGCGGATTCTTTGAGCCGGATAAGCTTGCGGATTCTTTCCGTTATCTTTTCTGATACTTCTTTCATATTGTTTGCTGTATTACATCTCATTTCCTGCAGTCATTGCTTTTTTTTTACAGGCTTGCAGGAACTCGTTGAAATCGTTATGCCGGGGATACAGCCGGACGGACTCATTGACCAGTACCGTATCCTTCCCAAGATTCCCCTCCAGTTTGTCCAGGGCGTCCATGCCTGCCTTGTCGTTGTCCAGAAAGGCATGTACCAGCCGGTGCCGGGAAAGGAACTCTCCGGACCTGCCGGCCATGGCCGTGGAGTTCAGGATGCAGAAATTCATTGGCGGCAGTCCGGGATGTTCCCTGGCATACTGGAGATAGCTGAGAAAATCCATGAATCCCTCGAAAACGGCACAACGGTCGCCTCCATTGTCAAGACAGGTGACGGCTTTTACTCCGGCACATCCCTTGAATATCGGATTCCTGAGCTCCATGCCTCCCTTGTCATTGGGGAAAGCTACGGCGAAACAGCGCCTGTCCTTCCTTCCGCTGAAATGGTAGTATGCTTCCTTGCAATATGCCTTTGCAATGTCCGCATCAATTCCACGCCGGCCCATGTATTCCAGAAGCATCCTGTTGGTCAGGGGATTGATATTGTCGACAGTCAGTCTGGGGCTGGTGCCGGCATCCCCGGCGGAAGTCGGAACAGGGAGGGGGTCGGACGGGGCGGACAGGTCGCTTTTTTCAATCCGCCGCATGGCGGAGTGAAAATCGCACCGTTCCAGACGCATGACCAGGTCAGCCACACCTCCCGAGCTGTCCTCACCGAAATCCTTCCATTTGTTCGTGTGCAGGTTCACCATGAAGCTGGGGGTCTCCTCATTTCTGAAAGGGGAGCTGTACATGAGATAGCCGTGGTAGGACCTGACCGGTTCATGACCGTATTTTTCCAGTATCTCCCGCAAGGGGATCGCATTGGCTTCCTGTGATTTCATAATCTTTCGTTTTTTTTAAGTTCCTGCCGCACCGGCTTCACAGCGGGACGGCAGGATGGAATGTTCTTTCACATACTAACTAATGTCAAAATATCATGCGGTCCGGACGGACGTCAGCCTGCTCCTGAGAAAACATAGCGGGCTCCTGATGCGCCCGTTGCTGCGCTCGATTTCCTTCAGGGCGGCTTCCAGCACACGGGGGGAGTCCGCGGACAGATGCAGGATCTCATGCTGCTGTGCCGGAGAAATGCCTAGACGCTCAAGGGCGGCACGGAAACCGTCCTGCCTCTTTTCTCCTGAACATTCAGCGTTGTACTTGCGGATATAGTTCTCTATCAGCGGAGTGAGGCAGCCGCCCACACTGTAACGGTAGTCACCGTTACGGATGCTGTCCTTGACGGCGGCTATGGCGTACTCCAGGGGCATGGCCGGATAACGGGCTTTCAGAATGCACGCCCAGCGGATCTGGTCATCCTTCAGGTTCAGGTATTCCAGATCGGATTTTAAAGTCCGGATGGAATTGTCCTCCTCATCCGTCTTTTCCTGAACGGATGTAAAGGAGCTTGAGGATGATATGTTTTCTTTTCTTTCCTTTATATTGTAAGCTTCCGGAATATTCACGGATTCTTCCGGAATAAATCCGGTTTTTTCCGGAAGAATCCCCTCTTTCAAAGGAACGGGCGCTTCTGAAGGTTCCGTGAAGGGAACAGAGGTGACTGCCACAGATCCACAGATCGGAACGGACGCCGCTTCCACAGGAAGCTGTGCCCGGGAAACCGGGAAGGAGGATTTTTCTTCGGAAAGAAGATTTATTTCTTCCGGAATGACTGTCTTGCGCTTGGCCGCGTGACACATGGACACATATCGGATCTGGATGGAGTGCCCTGTCAGAATGCCGTACTGTTTCCAGATTCCGGCATTGAACAGCCCCGTTTCCGTACAATAGTTGATGATCCGGAGAACCTCCTCTTCCCTCATGTTCCAGTATTCCGCACAATCGAACAGCTCGTCCTGTGTGAAACGGATATAACAGCCTTCCACACGGTAGATCTCATTCAGGACATACTGGTATATCGCATAACCGGCACAGCTGTGTTCCTTTCTCAGCTTGCGGATCTTGATGTCACGGAACCGGTCCGTTTCGGCCCTGTAGTACTCAAAGCCTTTTCTGGCAATTCTTCCCATAATTATACGTTTTAAGAATTTTTTTTCAGTGTGAAACAAACAGGATTCGAACCTGTATCACCAGCCTGCATACAATGCGGTGACTTGCCTGTTAGTCCATTGTTCCGTTACGATTCTGATAAATATCTCATTAAACTATCCTTATCTCTAAAAAGTCTTTTTCCCCATTGTGGATAATTGTTTCTGGGCACACTTAGCCCATCTGACAGCTTATAAACCATAAGAAAACTATCATCAGTATAGGATATTTCGATAATTATTTTGCTTATACTTGTATGGATAATGTTATCCCCGCTCAGATAGCATACGCTATCTTCTACGTTAAATTCAGTATCTATATTCATACCTATATCGTTATTAGTCAATTACCAATCTCCACCATCATTTAATATGCCATCAATAGTAGTTACACTATTTTCAATATTGCTACCTCCATATTGCGTAAATTCCGGTGTAGGATTATTGTCTGTATCTCCATGCATCATTACATGAAGCGAACCACTGGCTGAATACAGCCAAAGACGCTTACCATCCTTTTCCCACTTTTTTGCAAGTCGTTTCAGAGAGTCAATCAACTTACATTCTTCGGGAGTACATTCTATCCCAGCTTCTGTTTGATATTTGCTCATATCGAATTAATTTTAAATATTAATCTTTTTCTAAAAAAGTGTTAGTAGTATTCAACACTCCGGCTGAATCCCGATTTTTACCATCACGCACAAAAAAACTATCGCTTAACAGCCTTTCATAATCGATTTTATTCATAAGAATAACACTCGCATTGCCATCTATATACAGTTTGCATTGCATGAATTGAGTTCCTTTTACTTCCTCAATTACATCTATTTGCATTGTTCTTTTTTTACTCATATCTGTCCAATTTTAAAATTTCATCAATAGATGATAAAACACTCTCCAGTCTTTCCAACTGCTCAGAGTATTTCATAAGAAGATTTTCTTCTCTTTCCGTAGCCTCCCCTCCATTGTGAATATCATTATACTTTTCGTATTTTGATTTTACACTCTTATATGCTTTCTGAAAGAACGGAAGCAATATCTTACATTCCTCTTTGGTCATACAGACCGTTATCTCATATGGAGATGAATACGATTTTCTTGTGCCATCTATGTGACTCATTTCTGTTCGTTATTGAAGTCATTAATATAACTACGCCCAGCATCAGTTGGACGATAAACAACATCACCAAATGGTCCAGCCGATTTCGTCAACAAACCGTTTTTTACCATTTCTTCTAAATCATCAGAGGGTTTACTATAACCACCCCATCCTTTTTTGCAGATATTCCTTAAATGAATAAGCTGCATCTTACTTAATTCTATATTCATTTGGTTCATATTTATTCGAGTTCGAAGATTCTGTTGATGGTGTCAGCTAATTTATCATTGATGATTTTCGAGT
>ERZ1673738.2902-NODE-2902-length-20649-cov-18.325386_pt1 | contig 20649 bp, 14 predicted proteins | sample MGYA00580198_ERZ1673738 | MGnify/ENA primary metagenome ERZ1673738 (study PRJEB41218, sample SAMN15661784) | gut metagenome | host: Homo sapiens | place: Canada: London | collected 2015-08-20/2019-03-30 | study: EMG produced TPA metagenomics assembly of...
GGCTCATCGTCGCCGACGACGACGCCATCGCCCAGGGCGAGGCCGGCACCGCGCCAATCATGACCCTGGTCGGCGGCAGCGCCGTCACCGTCAAGCCCAAGGCGGCGACCCCCAAGGTGTCCAAGCATGTGCTGGAGGACGGCACCGCCGCCTGGCAGAAGGCCGCCGACGCCACGGTCGGTGACGACCTGTACTGGCGCCTCTCGGCCACGGTCCCGGCGGGGCTCACGGCCTATGACACCTATACGGTGCGGTTCGTCGACACCATGGGCGCGGGGCTCGACCCCTCCAAGGTGGCCGCGAGCATGCGCGTGTACGTGGCGGCGGGCGCGGACGGCGGCTTCGACGCCGTCGCATGTGAGGGCGGTAACGCCAACTCGACGCCGGCTAAAGGGTGGACAGATATTACTTCACAGTGCAAGGTCTCGATCGAGGGCAATGCCTTCACCGTGCGCACCGGCGACCTGATCGCCGCGCTCGGCGGGGCCGACGCCTTCGCCGCGGGCGCCCGCGTGGTCGCCGTGTACGACGCGCCGTTGGGGGCCAATTGCAATCGAGGCGCCACCAAGGGCAACCCCAACGAGGTCTACCTGCGCTACCCGCGCTCTCCCTTCGCCGACCAGTCCGGCGACGCCGGATTCACCCGCACGCCGAGCGATGACGCCACGGCCTATACCTGGGGGCTCAGCCTCATCAAGCGCTCAAGCTCGGACGATAAACCTCTCGCGGGCGCCAAGCTGCGCATCATCGATGACCGCGGACGTATTCTAACGACTGACGGCTCGTGGTCGACGGATGCCGACGCATGCGTCACCACGGGCGCGGATGGCCATGTGGAATTGAGCGGTGTGGACGCGGGTGTCTACACCGTCGAGGAGGTCGCGGCTCCCAAGGGCTACACCGCCTTTGAGGGTAAACGTACGGTGACGGTTACGGCCGAGGGCCTGGACGTTAAACAGGTGGCGGCCGCGAAGCCCAAGGTGACCGTATCGGTCGAAAGCCCCCTACGGGTTGATGCCGCCGATGCCGGGACGGGTTTGATTGAACTGTCGGTGCTCAACACCCCAAGTAAAGAAGCAAGTCGAGGCTTTATGCCCTCGACGGGAGATAGAACGTTGGTGCTGGTGGCGGTTTTGGCTGCCATCGGAGTGGCGGCTATTGTTGTCGCGCTCGTCATCAAGTGGGGAGGAGGTCGCCGTGAAAAATAATTGTCCCCCCTTTTTTGTTCAATGGCGTACTGCCTCCGTAGCGAGTGACGCGCAGGTCCATCGGCCTGATGATCATTGGTTTTGAAAAAGTTACTAGAGAACCCTCCAAGAAAAGCGGGGCACTCGGTCGATGCGATCGGGTGCCCCGCTTCGTTTGTTGGTGCAAAGTAACCCGACCCCTCTGCATCATCACAAAGGTGCTTGTCCCCTTTGTGGTGGTTGGTGGCTAAGCGGTGGGGAGTCCTGGCATGTTAGTCGGCTGCTGCGGCTTGAGGTGGGCGTTGCGCCAGATGATTTGGATGATGTAGCCGAGCATAAAGACAAAGGCCACACCGCTGATGAAATCGCCTACGAGGGGGATTGCCGTAAGCGTGCCCGCGGCGATGCCACCCACGGCTGCCATGGCGTAGCGGTTCTGGTTGTGTCCGACCATGCGGACGATCGCACACCCCGCAAAGGCACTCGACACCAACGCGATGCCGATAACGCCGCACAAGAGGGCTCCGGCAAGCGACAGACCGGCGATAGAGATAATCAGCAGTAGGACGGCGGGGACGATAGCAATCGTACCCAGAAGACCGCTCACCCACAGGGGCGTGGGGTGCTGGTGGAGCATGCCGGCGGCGCTGGCAGTCGCACGCGGGAAGACGAGCTCGAGAAGCAGAGCGACAAAGCAGGTCGAGAGTGCCGCGGCGACGATACCGCCGATGACATCGTTAACGGTGGAAGTATCCTCGTTCTCGGTGCGGTCGATCTTGAGCGCGCCGACCTCGGCTCCCGCGGCGCGCTCGGGGTCCTCGGAGACGTGCGCGTTCACGGTGCCGGTGATGTGGGCGTTTTTGCCCAGGATGAGCTTGTCGGCCCAAACCTCAACATCGCCCTCGACGGTGCCATCGATAGTCACCGTATCGCCCGCAAGCGCTGCCGACTTGGTGGAGCCGCGCAGGGCAACCGTTTCGCCTATCGCATAGAAACAGTTGGCGGTGCTGCCGGAATTGAGCACGACATGCTGGCCGGCAACGGTCGCACTGCCATCAACCGTAGTCTTGGCAATGTCGATGGTGCGCGCCGCCAAGCGGACGGCGCCGCCCACCGTGCAGTCGCGGATCGAGAGAGTATCGCCCGCGGCGATGATATCGCGGTCGATGGACGTATCGTCCAAGTTGAGGGCCTGACCTGCCCAGTACAGGTCACCTTCGACGCCGGACGGATTGGCGTCATTGTCGGTCGCAAGTACGTTGCCTGCGGTGTCCGTGCCGGCGAACGATGCCGTGGGAAGAGCGGTGATCGCCAGTGCGATGAGCGCGAATGCCATAAGCAGGCAGCGACGCATCTTGTGTGACGGCGCCGCCGCGGTTTGATTGAAAGCCATGGTTGATCCTTTTGTTAGGTGTTTGGCATATACCTAACAGGGTACCCAACGCGCGGGCGCTCTAAAAGAACCTCTCGGTTGCATTTCGAAGGATGGGCCCGCGCCACCTATTTTTTGCGGTGCAAAAAGCGTGCGATGTCTTCCTCGGTGGGGCTTTTGATGTCAAAGCGCAGCGAGAGCCAGCGCAGACCCATGGTCACGACAACGCATACGACCAGCGCGGCGACATTGCTCATGATGCCGCTCATAACGAGACACACATAGCTTGTCGATCCGGCGATGGCGGCGATGGCATAAAAGTTAGTACGTTGGAAAATGCCCGGAACCACGCCCATAAAGCCGTCGCGCAACATGCCGCCGCCCACCGCGGTAAAAAAGCCCATCATGATGCACACCGCCGGTGCAAAGCCGTAGACCAGCGCCTTGTCCGCTCCGGTGGCGGCATAGATGCCGACCGAGATGATGTCGAGCAGGGGAATGAGTTTTTCGGGTTTGTCGACGATTGCCGGGAAAATGTAGATGATGGCTGCCGTGGCAATGGAAAGCGGCAGCGCCATTGGCTGGTTGAGGATGTAGACGTTGCCCACCTGCAGCGTCATGTCGCGTAAAAGACCGCCGCCCAAGCCACAGACCACGGCGAGCGCAACTGCACCCACCAGGTCGAGTTTGTGCTCGCGTGCGACCAACACGCCCGAGATCGATGCCGCGACGACGGCGAACATCTCGAGCCAAAACGGGATGGCAACCATGGCATCCGAGGCGTGTGCGGTAACGATCATAGCGGCGGCAACGGGCAAGATGGGGTCCTTTGAGTTACGGGTTTAGACAATGCCCGTACATAGTACATGTTCGGCGCCGATTGCGATCCTATTGCTCGGTAAACGGTTGACAGCGGATGCTGACATGGCATTGCTGGAATGCCAGGGATCCAAAACATGTACGCCACCCTCCAAAAACGACATTTTTCGACATCTTTGGAGGCGGACGTACATGTTTGGATTGAGCTCACAGCATGAGTGAGTTGATTTACTCACATCCGGTATATTTCCCCACTTCAACGGACATAAGAGTTGGATACCGGCTCAGAGCGAGAGGCCCTCAATGGATACCCCTGTTCTCATTTCGCATAAAACCGCATGGCTTGTCCATCATGCACCCCAGAATTTGGTTCAGTCTCTTGCGCGGCACGACTACCAGATAGGCGCACAAGGCATCTCCACCCAGCAACGTGTTGCGCGCATACGACAGGCTCTTACCGACTGCGGCATTCCGTCCGATATGCTTAAGACTATCGATATCGCGGTTGTATTCGAATTCGAGCGAATTCGTACCAAAGGCGTCGTTTGTCACATTCTTGGACAAAATCTTCCCTACGAGCATATTAACGAGTTGACGCCCGGAATCTTCATCACCGACGAAGCCTTCACCTTTGTGCTCGCTGCCGAGTGGATGGATAGGATCGAATATCTCGAATATGGCTATGAAGTTTGCGGCGATTATCGCATGAGGCTCAATCCCGCCGACCCTTATACCGGGCAACCAGCCACTACCTCCAAGGATGAAATAACCAAACTGCTCGATCGGCACCCCGGCAAACCCGGTGCCACACGTGCACGGCTCGCGCTCAGGCACATCTACGATCACTCGGCCTCGCCTATGGAGACCGCTTCGGCAATCGCCCTCTCGCTCCCAACAAGCGAAGGCGGCGTTGGTATCCGAGGTATCGAACTCAACAAACCGCTCGAGATCCCTCAACGTCTCTGGCATTGCACAAAAGCCCGAACACTCAAAATCGATGCCCTCATTACCTATAAGCGCAGGGAGCTCGGTATCGAATATAAGGGCGGTTTTCACGATGAGCTCGAGCGCAGGGGAGCAGATGCGGAGCGAGAAGCCGTTCTCTCCCAAATGGGATATCGAATCGTTACGCTCACTTCGGCTCAGTTCGGCAGCCAGCTCGCCTTTCACCGCGCCATGAACAACATTCGCGAAGCACTCGGCATGCCTCGCTGTACCGACACCGGGTACCAGCGAGAGCAAAACGAACTACGCAAGGCGCTTATCCGCAACTGGAAGGGCATGCGAGACGAAGAGGCACCTTCCGAATAGTGCCACTCCCGTGAACTCAATCCAAACGTGTACGTCAGCCTTCAAAGATGTCGAAAAATGTCGGTTTTGGAGGGTGACGTACATGTTTGGGGAAGCGTGGGATCGAGACGTATTTCGATAACAAAAAAGCTCCCGTTGTTGGGAGCTTTCTCAACCAAAATGGCGGAGGAGGAGGGATTCGAACCCTCGTGACCTTATACAGGCCAAACGGTTTTCGAGACCGCCGCATTCAACCACTCTGCCACCCCTCCGCGTGGGGTAAAAACAAAGCAGGCTCGAAGGCCTGCTTTGGAATTAACTGGCGGAGAGTCAGGGATTTGAACCCTGGAGACGCTTTTGACGCCTACACGATTTCCAATCGTGCTCCTTCGGCCACTCGGACAACTCTCCGTTAAATGCGAAAGTCAGTATACACGAGGAATCGCAAAGTGCAAACAGAAAAGTTGGCATTTTTTAAAACGCTTTGCCGCGCTTGGCGTTGCAGTGGGGTTTGAGGTGCCAAAAAACGGCTTCCGACCAGCGTGGTTGATCAACTCAATTGTTCAAAAGGGGTATTCATAAGCGACTTGGCGATGAATTTAAAAATCTTTGGATGGTGCTGTGGACCACTGGTATGCATTTCGCGACCACAGCCTTGTACCCGTTGACCTGCGGCTTAGCTCAGCTTGTCCCCACGGCACCGTATCTTGTCCACAGATCCGTCAAGCTCTTGGTCGGCATTTGGTTGGAATGTGCATGAAACGTCGTGCGAGTATGGGCATATGTGGAGGTCATGAGGTTGTAGCTGCATATTCTTGCAGCCTAGGAGGTTGAAAGATATTATTACCAAGTCTTTTCCTGCTTCAGGCGCACCTTCACGACCTGAAGCCACATTTGCCCAGAGGAGGTGACAATATGAAGGCTTATGAACTGCTGTTCTTTGTTGACCCGTCGCTCGACCCCGAGACTCGTCTCGCTGTTATGAAGCGTATCGATACCACGATCGCTGAGGGCGCTGGCAAGGTCGACTCCGTTGACGAGTGGGGCAAGCGCAAGCTCGCCTACGAGATCAACGACCTCACCGATGGTGACTACACCCTCATCAACTTCCACGCAGATCCTACCCAGATCGCCGAGCTTGATCGCGTCCTGCGCATCACCGACGCTGTGGTCCGCCACATGATCGTCCGTCGCGACGACCAGGAGTAAGACTGTCGTTTTGGACTGGGCTTGTGCCCCAAGAGGAAGTAGTGAGTTATGAGCATCAATCGAGTGAACATCACTGGTAACCTCACCCGCGATCCCGAGCTGCGCGCCACCGCCGGCGGAACCCAGGTTCTGTCCTTTGGCGTCGCCGTGAACGATCGTCGCCGCAACGCGCAGACTGGCGAGTGGGAGGACTATCCCAACTTTGTCGACTGCACCATGTTCGGCACCCGCGCCGAGGCCGTGAGCCGTTTCCTGGCAAAGGGAAACAAGGTCGCGATCGAGGGCAAGCTGCGCTACAGCTCTTGGGAGCGCGACGGCCAGCGCCGGAGCAAGCTTGAGGTCATCGTCGATGAAATCGAGTTTATGAGCTCCCGTGGTGGCCAGGGTGGCTACGATCAGGGCGGTTACGCCCCCGCAGCTCCCGCGCCCGCAGTACGTCCTGCCGCACCGGTGGCTACGCCGCCCGCGGTCGACGTCTACGATGAGGACATCCCGTTCTAAGGGTTGTTCACCTATTTTTGAGTGAGAGGCGGCTTCGGTTCGCCGAAGTTGCCAAATGAAAGGTATTTTGACATGGCTAATGATTTTTCTGCACGTCAGCCGCGTCGTAAGTACTGCCAGTTCTGCAAGGAGAACACTGAGTTCATCGACTATAAGGACACTCAGCTTCTCCGTAAGTACATGACCGACCGTGGCAAGATCAAGCCCCGTCGCGTCACTGGCGCTTGCACGCAGCATCAGCATGACATCGCCAACGCCATCAAGCGCGCCCGCGAGATGGCTCTCCTGCCGTACACCGTCCCCGTGGTTTCCTCTCGTGGCAACCGCGACCGCGGCTAAGAAGGGAGACGCATCATGAAGGTTATTCTTCTCGATGAGATCAAGGGCAAGGGCGGCGAGGGTGACGTCGTAGAGGTCGCTCAGGGTTACGCTGAGAACTTCCTGTTCCCCAAGAAGCTCGCTGTTGCCGCCACCAAGGGCAACCTCAAGCAGCTTGACGAGCGTCGCAACAACATCGCCAAGCGCGAGGCCGTCCGTCTGGCTACCGCCAACGAGACCAAGGCTGCCTTCGAGGGTAAGACGGTCACCGTTGACGTCAAGGTCGGCGACGAGGGCATCCTCTTTGGCTCCGTTACCGCCGCTATGATCGCTGATGCCATCAAGGCTCAGCTCGGTATGGACATCGACCGCAAGCGCGTCGAGCTCGGTAAGCCCATCAAGGTTGCCGGTGCCCACACCGTTGCCATCTCGCTGTACCGCGAGATCAAGGCCGAGGTTGTCGTTCTCGTCGGCGTTACCGCCGAGGAGCTCGCTGCCGAGGCTGAGGTCGAGGAGGCCGCTGAGGTCGCCGAGGCCGAGACCGCCGAGGTCGAGACTGAGGCTGCTGCCGAGTAGCATTTGCTGCAACGCAACAATCTTGTTCTAAGAAGGGCGCTCTGGGAAACCAGGGCGCCCTTTTGTTTTTTGCGCTGAGTGAGTGTCATGGTGAACGTTGCGTCGAAGTCTTATATACAGGACCGTTCATCCGTTTGGTTCGGTGATGATTGGCGGCGCGCGGCGCGTTTTGGGACCGTGGCTGATACTATGGATGCTCGCAAGCGATATGAATGAGGATGCTCATGGCATATGACGATAGGGAGACCGGGCTGACGGTCGAGGACCGCAGCTCAAAGTTGGGTCTTCCCCAAAACCAAGATGCAGAGGCCAATGTACTGGCCGCTATGCTGCTATCGCCCGAGGTGGTCGAAGAGGCCCAGGTCGAGCTGCAGCCCGATGACTTCTACCGGCCCATTCATAAGACCATCTATACCGCGATGGTCGATATGTACAACAGCCGCATTCCCATCGACTCCATCTCGCTGATTGATTACCTGAGAAGCATCAACAAGCTCGATGCCGTGGGCGGCGAAGCGTACATTTTGGAGTTGATGGGTCAGACCTTGTCGCTCGTCAACTGGCAGCACCATGCCGCCATCGTTCGCCGCGATTCGATGCTGCGTGAGCTGATCGGCGCCACCAACGAGATCAACGCGCTGGCATATAACGCCCCCACCGACACCAAAGAGGTTGTCGAGCTGGCCGAGAGCAAGCTGCTCAAGGTCACGGCACGCGAGGTCAAGTCGAGCTACAAGACGCTGACCGAGTTTATGGTCGAGGCCTATAACGAGGCCGAGGAAGTGTGCCAGGCCGGTGGCCAGGCTGCGGGCGTGCCCACGGGCTTCCCGTCGCTCGACCGCATGCTCATGGGTTTCCGTGAGGGTCAGCTCATCATCATCGGCGCCCGTCCTGCCGTAGGTAAGACGTCGTTCGCTCTGAACCTGGCACTTAACGCTGCCGCTGCTGGTTATACCGTCGGCTTCTTCTCGCTGGAGATGTCGGGCAAGGAAATTGCCCAGCGTCTGATTTGCGCCTACGCCATGATCTCGATCAGTGACTTCCGCATGGGCCGCATTAGCCCCGAGCAGTGGGCCAATATCAACGAGGCCACGCAGACCTTGTCCAAGCTCGATATTCTGATTGACGATACGCCCGGCACCACAGTGACCGAGATTCGCGCCAAGAGCCGCCGTATGCTCCATAACAAGGAGAAGGCAATCATCATCCTGGACTACCTGCAGCTGGTGAGTCCTCCGCCGGGACGCCGCTCCGAGAGCCGTACCGTCGAGGTTTCGGAGATGTCGCGTGGTCTGAAGATCATGGCCAAGGAGCTCAAGATCCCGCTCATCGCGCTGTCGCAGCTCTCGCGTCAGGTCGAATCCCGTACCGGCAAGCGCCCGCAACTTTCCGACCTTCGTGAATCGGGCTCCATCGAGCAGGACGCCGATATCGTTATGTTCTTGGACCGCTCCGCCGACGAGGCCGAAGCCTCGCGCGACGATCGACCCGACGAGGGCGTTACGCGTATCGTCGTGGCCAAGAACCGTTCGGGCCCGATCGGCGACGTCGACCTGATGTTCCTGCCGGCATCCACCAAGTTCTATGAGCTTGATGGGGCACATGCCGAGGAGTAGGACAGGCGCCCGTTGCACGGGTATACTGGGAATGTTTTGTGCTTCTGCGTGCCGGCGTGGCGCGTAGACAGTCCATGAATGTAAGGAGTAAACATGCCGTCAACCGTTTTGGTCGGTGCCCAGTGGGGCGATGAGGGCAAGGGTAAGATTTGCGACCTGGTCGCCGGCGACTTCGATGCCGTCGTGCGCTACTCGGGCGGCAACAACGCCGGTCACACCATCGTCGTCAACGGCAAGAAGTACGGCCTGCACCAGGTGCCCTCCGGCATCATGTATTCTGACCACGTGTCGGTGATCGGTAACGGCTGCGTCGTCAACCCCAAGGTTGTCCTTGAGGAGATCGACATGTTCGAGGCCGACGGCATCACCACCAAGAACCTCAAGATTAGCGGCAACGCGCATGTCATCATGCCGTACCACATCGATCTGGATGGCGCCTTTGAGCAGAAGCTCGGCAAGAAGAACATCGGTACCACCAAGCGTGGCATCGGTCCGTGCTATCAGGACAAGATGGCCCGCATTGGCCTGCGCATGCAGGACATGCTGGACGAGGCGCTGTTCCACGACAAGCTGGAGACCGCTCTCGCCCGCGTGAACCCCGAGCTCGAGCTCATCTACAACCTGCCCACCTACACCGTGGACCAGATTTGCGACGAGTACCTGCCGATGGCCGAGCGCCTGCGTCCCTACATCACCGAGACGAGCCTGCTGCTCAACAACATGGTTGACGAGGGCAAGGACCTGCTGTTTGAGGGCGCCCAGGCGACGCTGCTCGACATCGACCACGGTACCTATCCGTACGTGACGTCTTCCAACTGCACCGCCGGCGGCGCCATCACCGGCTCCGGCGTGGGCATGAAGAACGTCGACCGCGTACTGGGCGTCATGAAGGCCTATATCACCCGCGTCGGTTCGGGCCCCATGCCCACCGAGCTTTCCTATGAGTCCGAGGCTGGCCATACGCTGACCGAGGAAGGCTATGAGTACGGCGTGACCACCGGCCGTCGCCGTCGCTGCGGTTGGTTCGATGGCCCTATCGCCAACTACGCCTCGCGTGTCAACGGCCTCACCGATATCGCCATGACCAAGCTCGACGTGCTTTCGGCCTTCGATACCATCAAGGTGTGCGTTGCCTACGACGTCGACGGCGAGCGTTACACGAGTGTGCCCGAGCATCAGGTGCGCTTTGAGCATGCCAAGCCCATCTACGAGGAGCTCCCGGGCTGGAAGTGCGACATTACCGGTTGCCGCAGCTTTGACGAGCTGCCGCAGGAGGCTCAGGACTACGTGGCGTTTATCGAGGATCTGGCACACACCCGCGTGACGTTCATTGGCGTTGGCGCCGGTCGCGAGCAGATCATCAACCGATTCTGGAAGTAATCGGGACTATTTGGTTATTGCGATATACCCCTTTGCAGCCCGGACGGGCGGCCGAGGGGTATATTTGCTTGCAAAGGGCTCGCGCGGAGCGGGCCATTCATCCATAGAGGAGGCACCCTTGAAGGCGGACACTCAAACCATCGACATCCTGTTGTTGGGCAGCGGCGGCCGTGAGCATGCTTTGGCAGCTAAGCTCGCAGCATCACCGCGCGCCGGCAAGCTCTACATCGCGCCGGGCAACGGCGGCACCGCGAGCTGCGGCGAGAACGTTGTTCTCGACGACTGCGATCCTGCGGCCGTGGCGGCGTTTGCGCAGAGCCACGGATGCGGACTCGTGGTAATTGGCCCCGAGGCTCCGCTTGTGGCGGGCGTGGCCGACGCCGTGCGCGCGGCGGGTATTCCCTGCTTTGGCCCGGGTGCCGAGGGCGCCCAGATGGAGGGCTCCAAGCTGTTCTCCAAGCAGCTCATGGAGCGTGCGGGCATTCCGACGGCAGCCTATGGTTCGTTTACCGACGAGGCTTCGGCTCTCGCCTACGTGCGCGAGCAGGGCGCCCCGCTGGTCGTCAAGGCCGACGGCCTTGCCGCGGGCAAGGGCGTTATCGTGGCGACCGAACTTGAGCAGGCCGAAGAGGCCGTGCGCGAGTGCTTTGGCGGCACCTTTGGCGATGCCGGCAACACCGTGGTTATCGAGGAGATGCTCGTTGGTCCCGAGTGCTCGCTGCTGGCCTTTACCGACGGCAAGACCGTGCGCCCCATGGCCACCTCGCAGGACCACAAGCGCGCGCTCGAGGGCGACAAGGGTCCCAACACCGGCGGCATGGGTGTCTACAGCCCGGTGCCCATCGTGACCGATGAGGAGCACGCCACGATGGTGAAGGTCATGGAGCAGACCATTGCCGAGCTTGCTGCCGAGGGCATCGACTACCGCGGCTGCCTGTATGGCGGCTTTATGCTCACCCCCGCCGGCCCCAAGGTGCTGGAGTTTAACGCCCGCTTTGGTGATCCCGAGACGCAGGTCGTGCTCCCGCGCCTTAAGAACGACCTGGTCGAGGTTATGCTCGCCTGCGCCAACTGCGAGCTTGATCAGATTGAGCTCGATTGGCGTGACGAGTGGGCCGTGGCTGTTGTCCTGACGAGCGCGGGCTATCCCGGCAGCTACGAGAAAGGAAAGGTCATCACCGGTATTGAGGATGCCGAGGCCATGGAGAACGTGACCGTGTACCACGCGGGCACTGCCGTGGTGGACGGCCAGCTCGTGACCAACGGCGGCCGCGTGCTTGCCGTGACCGCGCTGGGCGACACGTTCGAGAACGCTCGCAACCTTGCCTACGAGGCCTGCGAGAAGATTGATTTTGAGGGCAAGACCCTGCGTCACGACATCGGCCTGCGCGCGCTGCGCGGCCGCGACGCCTGGGATGCCTAAAATCCGAGAGGGATGAGACGGATGGACGAGAAGAACGAAGAGCTCGTGGACGCGCAAATCGTCGAAGAGGACAGCCGCATGTATGGGCACGCCGAGGGCGAGCCGGGTGGCGAGGTCGCTGACGAGCCGGCGCTGGTGCTGGGCGACGACGACCCGCACGATGCCGAGCTGCACGAGAAGATTCTTTCGGAGGAGTGCGCCTGGAAGGGCAAGATCCTTGACGTCCACCGTCTTGAAGTTGAGCTGCCCAACGGTCACCGCAGCGCCCGCGATATCGTTCGCCATCCGGGCGCGGCGGCCGTTGTGGCGCTTACCGAGAGCGGCAAGATCGTACTGGTGCGTCAGTACCGCACCGCCATTGACCGCGTGACGGTCGAGATTCCCGCCGGCAAGCTCGATCCAGGCGAGGATCCGCTCGATTGCGCCAAGCGCGAACTGCATGAGGAGACGGGCTTTAGGGCCGGTCGCATTCGCTTTTTGACGTCGATTGTCACGTCCTGCGGTTTTTGCGATGAGATCATCCACATCTACTTGGCTACCAAGCTCGAGTTTGATGCGCCCAACCCCGATGATGACGAGTTTGTCAACGTGGACCTGGTGCCGCTGCACGAGCTGATTGACGCCGTGCTCGACGGCAAGATCGAAGACGCCAAGACCGTCGTGGGCGCCTTAGCTTGCGACAGCATCGCGCACCGCCTTGGGGGCACGGAGCTCTAGGTTACGCGGTTTTACCAAACCGCGTAACGAGTCGACGCTGCAAACACCCCTAAGCGGCAATCTGCCTTTCAATCGTCGCTCGCGTACCGAAGTACGCGTCGCTCCTCTTTCAAGGCACCTTGCTCGCTTAGGGACGTTTTCGCTGACGTTGCTAGAACATCGGCGTTATGTTTGTTGGGACGCTTTGTTTTCAGCCCGACCGGCTCAACCGGATTTATCACGCTATTTATTTCTCTTCGAGGACTGCATGTTTAAGAGGTTTCTTTCGTATTACGAGCCCCAGATGGGGCTTTTTGTTGCTGATACTGTTTGTGCTCTGGTGCTTGCCGCCATTGACCTTGCTTTTCCTATTATTCTGCGTAATTTGACCGGTGGGCTATTTACTCAGGGTCAGGCTGCCATTATGCAGGCGCTCGGCATGATCGCGGTGGGCTTGGTGCTGATGTATGCCGTCCGCTGCGCCTGCCGCTACTTTGTGAGCTATTGGGGTCACGTGATGGGCGCGCGCATGGAGTCCAAGATGCGCGAGGACCTGTTCGACCAGTATGAGCGCTTTAGCTTTGCGTACTTCGACCGCAACAGCTCGGGCGACATGATGAGCCGCGTGGTCAACGACCTGTTCGATATCTGCGAGGCAGCGCATCACGTGCCCGAGTGGATCATCATCTGCGGCATCGAGATCATCGGCTCGTTTGTGATCCTCTTTACCATCGCCCCGGTCCTGGCACTCGCCATGGCTGTGGTGACGGCGGCGTTTGCGGTCATCATGTTTTGGCAGAACATGCGCATGCGCGAGGTCTTTAGCGACAACCGCAAAAAAATCAGCGGCATCAATGCGCAGCTGCAGGATTCGCTGGCGGGCATGCGCGTGGTCAAGAGCTTTGCCAATGAGGAGACCGAACGCTTCAAGTTCCGCGCCTCGAACGACCGCTACCTTTCTTCCAAGGAGAACATGTATCACGCCATGGGCGTCTATACCGCGACGTATGGCCTGCTCTCGGGTGTACTCTATGTGATCGTGGTGCTGCTGGGCGGCTGGCTGGTCGCCCAGGGGCAGCTGCAAGCGGTCGATATGGCAACCTTCGCTCTCTACATTTCGCTGTTCTGCACGCCGCTCGAGACACTCGTCAATTCGGCCGAAACGTATCAGAAGGCTATTGCCGGCTTTAAGCGTATGGACGAGGTACTCTCGACCGCGCCGGATATCCAGGACAAGCCGGGCGCCACTGATCTGCAGGTGACTGCCGGCGCCGTGGAGTATCACGACGTGTGCTTTAACTACGAGGACGTTGAGCTGGGCGAGGGCGATGCCGACGAGCGTCCCGTTATCGACCATATGAATCTGTCCATCAAGCCCGGGCAGACCATCGCTTTGGTTGGCCCTTCGGGCGGTGGCAAGTCCACGACCTGTTCGCTGTTGCCGCGCTTTTATGACGTGGCTGCCGGATCCATTAGCATCGACGGCCAGGACGTGCGTGATGTGACGCAGCAGAGCCTGCGTCGTGCCATCGGCCTGGTGCAGCAGGATGTCTATCTGTTTGACGGTACGATTGGCGAGAACATCGCCTACGGCAAGCCGGACGCTACGGCGGAAGAGATCGCCGACGCCGCCCGTCGCGCCAACATCGATGCCTTTATCGAGTCGCTTCCACAGGGCTATGACACGGTCGTGGGCGAGCGCGGCAGCCGTCTTTCGGGCGGACAGAAGCAGCGCGTTGCCATCGCGCGCGTGTTTCTCAAGAACCCCAAGATCCTGATTTTGGACGAGGCGACGAGTGCTTTGGATAACGAGAGCGAGGAGGCGGTGCAGGAGTCGCTCGAAGAGCTGGCACGCGGTCGCACCACGATTATCATCGCCCACCGTCTTTCGACCATTAAGCATGCCGATGAGATTGCGACCGTTGAGCATGGTCGCGTTGTGGAGCGTGGCACGCACGAGGAGCTTCTCGCCCGTGGCGGCACCTATGCCCGTTACTATCGAATGCAGTTCGAAGGTGCGCGTGCGCACGAGCTCGACTGATTGATATGACAGGAAGTTTATGGCTGACAAGAACCCTTTGACTCCGGAAGAAGTGACGGAGTTATTCTCCGAAATCGATGCATCCGGCGTCTTGGATCCCACGCTCGCCAAAAAGCGTACCGAGCGCATGCGTGAGAAGGAGGCTGCGGCCAAGCGCGGTGACAAAGCGGCGCTAGCGCGGCTGCGCAGCAAGGACCGCGCGAGCCAGGCAAAACATATCGACCCGCTGTCCGAGGACGATCCTTCGGGCTCGCAGGTGAGCCATACCATTACGAAGACCGCGATGGCCGTGGTCATCGGTATTTTGGTGCTGATCGTGGGCATGCAGATTGGCTACGGCGTGATGCGTCGTCTGAACACCGCCAACCTGTCCGAGAGCGTTTCGGTCGATACCGTCTCGACCGCGCTCAAGGGTGGACTTGAATGGGGTAACGGCTTTACGCAGTTCCCGCTCGACTTCACCGTCGATGAAGCCGATGAACGCACGGGCACGGTCGAGGTGACGGTGTTGGACACGTCTTCTGCCAACGAGCTCGAGCTGTTGTCCAACGGGCAGATTCAGGCCGCGGCGCTTGCGACCAACGCGTTGCTCAACGACAAGATCGACCGCGTGGTGTATAACGTTCACGCCTATATCGACGAGGATAGCAACATTCAGCACGATTCCTTCTTTGGCATGTTCCCCGCGCGCGGCCACCAGAGCGCCATTTTGACGTTCGTGTGGACCAAGAGCTCATCCAACGCCACGAGTATCGACTGGAAGATGCGCATCGTGAGTATGGATGACACCATCGCCGAGCGCATTCAGAAGCAGGTGAACTCGGTGTCGTCGTTGATTGAGGACCCGGTGGTGAGCCAGACCAAGATTGACGAGGAAAAGGCCGAGCGTGACCTGGAACATCGTCTGCATGGCCGCGAGATTTTCCGCGGCGGCAAGCCCGATCGCACACCGTCCGAACTGCTGGAGCAGGACAAGAAAAAGTAAGAGGCCATCATCCCGCGTGAGCCACAAGCCCCGCGGGATGATTTTTAATCCCCGTCCCAGAGAAATTATTATGCATAGAAAGTCATAATTATCATTTCGTAAACATTTCGATGAAATTAACGCCATGGGGCATGCTTGCGGTTACAATACCGCGAGGCCTAACTACACACCTTTAAGCCGGTCCTGTGAGACCGGGAAGGAGAATTATGGCGAACAACCATACCGCGGGCGCTGCCGCCCGCACCTTCGCGCCCAGCGAGCTTTGCCAGCGTATGCTGGCCAAAACCAGCAAGGGCACCTGCGGTCCCTGCATCCTGTATCTTGAGGATGGGACCATTTTTTATGGACGTGCATGCGGCGCCGAGGGCACCGCGACCGGCGAAGTCTGCTTCAACACCTCGCTCGAGGGCTACTTTGAGGTCATGACCGACCCGAGTTATGCCGGCCAAATCGTAACCATGACCTATCCGCAGATCGGCAACTACGGTATCGACGAGACCGACGTCCAGTCGGCCTTCCCCGGCGACGCCGTGCGCCCTGCGAGCGCTCCGGCTATGCGCGGCATGATCGTTCGCGACATGTGCGCCACGCCTTCTAACTGGCGCTCGGCCGTCAGCGTGCCGGAGTACCTGCGCGCCCACGGCATCGTCGCTATCGAGGGTGTCGACACCCGCGCTCTGGTGCGCCATCTGCGCGACAATGGTTCCAAGATGGGCATTATCTCGACCGAGATCTTCGACGTCGACGAGCTTGCCGAGCGTCTGGCCGCAGCGCCCACGCTGGTAGGCGAGAACCTGGTCAAGACCGTAAGCTGCCCCGCGCCTCACGAGTTTGTGGCCGCCGACCTGCCTGCCACGCATGACTTTGCGCTTTCGGCTGCCGCTCCTGCCCGTCACAAAGTGGTCGCCTACGACTGCGGTGTGAAGCGCGGCATTCTGGAAGGACTGGTCCGCGCCGGCTGCGACCTTACCGTCGTGCCGTGGAATACGCCCGCGAGTGAGGTGCTCGACATGAATCCCGACGGCGTCTTTTTGTCCAATGGCCCCGGCGACCCCGACGCCGTGGTGGAGACCTACGAGCAGGTGCAGCAGCTGATCGGCAAGGTGCCGGTCTTTGGCATTTGCCTGGGCCATCAGATGATCAGCCTGGCCTGCGGCGCCCAGATGGAAAAGCTTAAATTCGGTCACCGCGGTGGCAACCAGCCGGTCATGAACCTGGTAAGCCGTCGCGTGGAGATTACCGCGCAAAACCATGGCTTTGGCCTGCTGTTCCCCAGCCTGGGCAAGCTTGTCCCCGAGCTTTCCGGCGGCGAGACCGAGCATGCGGCCGATGGAGATCTGCGCGTCTGGGTGCGCCGCGGAATCGCGCCGGTCGTGATGAACGAGCGCTTCGGCCGCATTCGCCTGACGCACGTGAACCTCAACGACGGTACCGCTGAGGGCATCCAGCTGCTCGACGCCCCGTGCTTCTCGGTCCAGTACCACCCCGAGGCCTCGCCTGGCCCCACCGATGCCCACTATCTCTTTACCGCCTTTACGCGACTCATGGGCGGCGAGGAGAACTACCTGGACATCGACACCGCGAAGGACCGCCTTGCCGGCTGGAACTTTGCTGAGTCCGAGACCGCTGAGACCGAGGAGAACTAACATGCCGAAACGTACTGACATCAAGCGCATCCTCGTCATTGGCTCGGGCCCCATCGTTATCGGCCAGGCCTGCGAGTTTGACTACTCCGGCGCCCAGGCCTGCAAGGTGCTCAAGGAGGATGGCTTTGAGGTCATCCTGGTCAACTCCAACCCGGCGACCATCATGACCGACCCGGGTCTTGCCGACCGCACCTATGTCGAGCCCATCACTGCCGAGTTTATCGAGCGCGTAATCAAGAAAGAGCGCCCGGACGCGCTGCTGCCCACGCTGGGCGGCCAGACCGGTCTGAACGCCGCCGTCGAGCTGGCGAAAGACGGTACGCTCGACAAGTACGGCGTCGAGATGATCGGCTGTGACCTTGCCGCCATCGAGCGCGGCGAGGACCGCAAGCTCTTTAACGAGGCCATGGCCGAGATCGGCCTGGAGGTCGCGCGCTCGGGCTATGCCTACAGCGTGGCCGACGCCGAGGCCATCGCCGAGCGCGTGGGATATCCCTGCGTGCTGCGTCCGAGCTTTACCCTCGGCGGCGCCGGTGGTGGCATCGCTCACACTCACGAGGAGCTCGTCTCCATCGTGAGCCAGGGCCTCGAGCTCTCGCCCGCCCACGAGGTGCTGGTCGAGGAGTCCATCGAGGGTTGGAAAGAGTATGAGATGGAGGTCATGCGTGATCACGCCGGCAACGGCATCATCGTGTGCTCCATCGAGAATCTCGACCCCATGGGCGTGCATACCGGCGACTCCATCACCGTGGCGCCGGCGCAGACCCTCTCCGACCTTGAGTATCAGCGCATGCGCGTGGCCTCGCTCGCCATTCTGGAGAAGATCGGCGTCGAGACCGGTGGCTCCAACGTGCAGTTTGCCGTGAACCCCAACACCGGCCGCCTGATCGTCATCGAGATGAACCCGCGTGTGAGCCGCTCGTCCGCATTGGCCTCCAAGGCCACGGGCTTCCCCATCGCCAAAGCTGCTGCTCGCCTGGCCGTGGGCTATACGCTCGACGAGATCGTCAACGACATCACCAAAGCAACGCCCGCCTGCTTTGAGCCCACGATCGACTACTGTGTGGTCAAGGTGCCGCGCTTTGCCTTCGAGAAGTTCAAGGGTACCGACCCCACGCTCACCACGCGTATGAAGGCCGTGGGCGAGATCATGGCGATCGGCCGCACCTTTGAGGAGGCCTTTGGCAAGGCTATGCGCTCGCTGGAGGACGGCCACCAGGGCATTTGCGCCGGTGGCAAAGAGGGTACCGATAAGCTGAGCGACGACGAGCTTGCTCAGGCCGTGGCAACCCCGACCGAGCATCGCATCTTCTTTGTGGTCGAGGCCCTACGCCGTGGCTGGGACATCGCTCGCATCCATGCCATCTGCGGTATCGATCCGTGGTACCTCAACCGTATCAACGATATGGTGCAGGTCCAGGAGAGCATCCGCGGCCTGCGTGTGGAGGATATCGACGCCGACGCGATGCGCCTGCTCAAGCAGTACGGCACGAGCGATGCCGAGATCGCCGCGCTGACCGGCTCGGACGAGCGCTTTGTGCGCGCCTACCGCAAGGGCCTGGGCGTGGTTCCCAGCATGAAGACGGTCGATACCTGCGCTGCGGAGTTCTCGAGCGCCACGGAGTACCACTACAAGACGTACGAGAACATCTACCGCACGAGCCCGGATGCCAAGAAGTGCGTGGCTCCCGACGAGACCACGCCGGCGGACAAGCCCAAGGCGATGATCCTGGGCGCCGGTCCCAACCGCATTGGCCAGGGTATCGAGTTCGATTACTGCTGCGTGCACGCGAGCTACGCGCTGGCGGCCCGCGGCTTTGAGACCATCATGGTCAACTGCAACCCCGAGACCGTTTCGACCGACTACGACACGTCCGACCGCCTTTACTTTGAGCCGCTCACCTACGAGGACGTCATGGATGTCATCGATGTTGAGCGACCCGACGGCGTCGTGGTGACGCTCGGCGGCCAGACTCCGCTTAAGCTGGCGCGCATGCTCGAGGAAAGCGGTGTGAACATCATGGGCACCAAGCCCGATGCCATCGACTTTGCCGAGGACCGCGAGCGCTTTGCCGCCCTGCTCGACAAGCTGGGCATTATGTATCCGCCGGCGGGCCAGGCAACCTCGTTTGAGGAGGCCGAGGCCGTGGCCGCGCATATTGGCTACCCGCTGCTGGTGCGTCCGAGCTACGTGCTGGGCGGCCGCGGCATGATGATCGCCTACGATGCCGAGCATCTGCGCGATTACATGGCCGAGGCTGCACGCATTAGCCCCGACTACCCGGTGTATCTGGATCGCTTCTTGGAGGGTGCGATCGAGTCCGATGTCGACGCCCTGTGCGATGGCGAAGAGGTCTACATCGGCGGCATTCTGGAGCATATCGAGGAGGCCGGTATTCACTCCGGCGACTCTGCGACCTGCATCCCGCCGTTCAGCTTTAGCGAGAGCCTGCAGGCAAAGCTTCGCGAGACCACACGCCGCATCGCGATGGCGCTGGGCGTACGCGGCCTGGTCAACGTGCAGTATGCCATCAAGGGCGAGACCGTCTACGTGATCGAGGCCAACCCGCGTGCCAGCCGTACCGTGCCGTTCATCTCCAAGGCCACCGGCGTACCGCTGGCCAAGTGTGCGGCGCGTATCATGGCGGGCGATTCCATCGCGAGCCTGGGCCTGCCGAGCGACGAGCGTCAGCTGGACTGGTTCTGCATGAAGGAAGCCGTTATGCCCTGGGGCCGTTTCCCGGGAGCCGACGTTATCCTGGGACCCGAGATGAAGTCGACGGGCGAGGTCATGGGTATCGCCAAGAGCTATCCCGAGGCATACGCCAAGACGCAGCTGGCGATTGACTACAAGCTGCCCGACCCGAGCGCCGGCAAGGTGTTCATCAGCGTGTGCGACCGTGACAAGCGCCACATCCTTTCGGTCGCGCGTATCCTGCGCTACCTGGGCTTTGATATCTGCTCCACCGAGGGCACGGCGCGCGTGCTGCGTGGCGGCAACGTGACGTGCGAGGTCGTGGAGAAGATTAGCGGCCCGCACGACGGCGAGCGTCCCAACATCGGCGACCTCATCGCCGATGGCAAGATTGCGGTGATCGTCAACACGCCGTACGGCCCGGGTTCGCGTGGCGACGGCTATCTGTTGCGTACCGAGGCGGTGCGCCGCGGCGTGACCTGCGTGACGGCGATGTCTGCGGCCAACACGTACGTGAGTGCCATCGAGGCCGTGCGCGAGGACCAGCAGGGTCACGGCAGCGCCAACGACATGGGCATGGACGTCATCGCCCTGCAGGACCTGCTGCAGCACACGGTGTAGTGTGACCTGGTCGGCCGGGGCGGAGGGGGGCCGAGTTCCCCCTTCGCTCCGGCTGCAAGCAGAGTCGCTCAGTGGGAAGCTCGGCCCCCTTCCGCCCCGGCCTTCGGTGACTCGGGTGCACCGTGTGCTGCCGAAGGGGCTTGGCGCGATGACTAGGGCTGAATAGAAAATTAGTGTGGGCCCTGCCGTTCGTTCGAACGGCAGGGCCCACACTAATAATTCAGCAAACGTACGTCATAGCAATTCCCGGTAGGTCGAGGGTGCCCCGCGGCGG
>ERZ1673738.2910-NODE-2910-length-20610-cov-6.540842_pt1 | contig 20610 bp, 17 predicted proteins | sample MGYA00580198_ERZ1673738 | MGnify/ENA primary metagenome ERZ1673738 (study PRJEB41218, sample SAMN15661784) | gut metagenome | host: Homo sapiens | place: Canada: London | collected 2015-08-20/2019-03-30 | study: EMG produced TPA metagenomics assembly of...
TGCCTGCGTCACGGTTCCGGTTCGCGTGGGACAGACCATTACGGCTCGGGGGAACAGAATCTCGAATCTGAGCGAGGTAACCCTTGTGAAATCGCAGACAGTCGCAGATATCGTTCAGGCTCAGCGCATGACTTAACTGGGCGAATATCATGGCTATGACATGACTCGTCGCAGAAAAACTCCTCGTTTGAATTTTGTGCTTGTTCTTCAGTTTTTCGATAAGTTTTTTCGGAATATGCTTGACAATTTGTCCCAGCACCACCATATTATGCTCTTGAGATCCTATGTTTCTATCCTTTGTTTTGTCTCAGAAAAAAAGGTAGCCTGGGATCTCTTTTGTGTCAAGTCTGAAAGATTTTTATGGGATAGCTCTGTAAAAAATACGGAAAAAAGTTAAAATTAAACTTGATTTTTCTTTGTCCTTGTCATATATTATAATATCAGAAAAAACAAGCGGTTGTTGAAAACATGATAAGACTGGCTGACATTGCAAAAGAATTGGGATTAAGTTTATCCGTAGTGTCAAGAGCACTAAGCGATAAACCGGATAAACACGCCGTCATTCGGAAGGAAACGGCGGAGCGAATCCGTGCCTATGCGAAACAGGCCGGTTATCAGCCAAACCGTCAGGCATCGTTTCTCGGAAAAGGAAAGTGTGCAACGATTTTCTGTTTCCTGCCGGATGCACCTACCCGGATCACAAACGATCTGATGTTCGGAATTGCCGAGGAAGCCTGTTTCGAGAACTTCCCGGTCAATTTCTTTCTTGGGCACAACGCCCTGGATTTTGATAAATTTCTGTTGCACAGCAGAGAAAATGCCCATTCTGGACTGCTGACACTGCCTCCCGGAAACATGTCGAAACGTACCTATCAAAATTTCTGCGAGTATTACAGGAGCGGGGGAAAGGTTCTGTTTTTAAATACGTTGTCCAATACTCCGCAAAATCAGGAAAAGGATGCGTTTCAGAATGTTCCCACATTGAACGTTGATGAATTTTTCGGAGGTCAGCTTGCGGCGGAACATCTGCTGAACTGCAAATGCGATGCGTATTACTTAGTTTCGCTGAATCAGGATTACATTTACCGGACCCGGGAAGATGGATTCTGTTCCATCTTTGAAAAATCCGGAGTACCGGTGAAAAAGGTTTCCTGTGAAGCCATCGCGGAACTGAAACTTTCCAAAACAAAACGTTATGGATTCTTTACTGATTGCGATTACCTCGCACTTGATATATATCCAGTTTTGGCAGGGAAAGGACTGACGCTTGGGAAAAATGTATTTCTCTGCGGATTTGACGATATTTTTTACAGCAGGATTTCACATCCGTCGCTTACAACGATTCATCAGCCGACGCGTCAGGAAGGGCGTCGTGCAGTTCAGAAATTAGTCGGTATGATTTACGGGGAAGAATCCGGAAATGAACTGATTCAGCCGTATCTGCTGCATCGGGAAAGTACGAATGGTAAACGTCCGGTTCCGGAGTCTCCGGAATTGGAAGAAAAAATAACAACACTTCAAATAAAAGAGGAATGCATGAAATGAACAGGAAACTTTTCACGTTAATCGAATTACTGGTCGTTATAGCAATAATTGCTGTTTTGGCGGGAATGTTGCTGCCTGCATTGAATAAGGTTCGAGAAAGGGCACGATCCATACAATGTCTGAATAATTTGAAACAGATTGTATCTGCGTCACTGATGTATTCAAATGACAGCAACGGGCAGGTAGTGGTATCTGTTTTAACAAAGACGCAGCACGGCATTGACGGATATATAGATAATGTCTATTGGCCGGGATTATTGATTTTGAATGGCACTGGACTTACATCTAATCAGTTTGAATGCCCGACATTAACAACCCGATATGATTTCAAAAATATTACAGCCGGAACTCTTCAGTCGACACCCAAACGGCATGCCGATTTGCAGTATTCCTGCTATGGTATGAATCGACATATTTCTCTTGCTCCAGGACAATACAGTTGCGGTGTTTCCGGAAAATTGGAAAAAGTAGTTGGTCCTTCCCGCACTTATTTCTATGGAGACACGTACTGTGGGGCTGTACCAACACGGGGGCATCAATGCATGTTCAGCAGTTTTATTAACAGCTCGACATATCAGGGTTCGCCCTCCGGACGCCACAACGGCTTTGTTAATATGGCTTTTGTGGATGGACATGCTGCAGCCGTCAACGGCAATGCCGGAAGTAATATTTCTCTGTATACAGCTTCCTATTGTCCGGCTGCAAGAGGTCTTATTCAACAATATAAATTCACTGCTGACAGATAAACTGAAAGGAACATCAAAATGAAAGCATTTACCACAATTGCCGCAAGTCTTTGCACGATCGCTCTGTTTGCCGTAGAGGAGATCAAACCGATCCTTGATGTGGACTTGACAAAAAAAGAACCAATTGTACTGAACGGAAGGTCATCCACCATAACCGGAGACGGTGAGACCATACTTCCGGACGGTCAGAAGCTGCTGAAGTACGGGGAGAAAACAGCACTGAAGGTGCATGTCGGAAAAGACTTAGGAGAGGTCGGAACCATCATCTTTCAGTATGCGTTGATGCCATTTCCCGCTTACAAGGGAACGCCCCGCAGACCGATGTGCACGATTGATGCCGCAGGAAAACTGCAGATTGGTTTTTCCACAGCGGCCAACATCAAGCCTCCGTTCCTTCAGTTCAATTTTGCGGACGGAAAAAACAATATGTATTTCGTTAAGAACAAACTGGAATTCAACGAGGTTTATACTGCCGCAATGACTTTTGACGGGACAACGATCCGCTGCTATCTTGACGGAGTCATGATCCATGAAGCAAAACAGCCGGTTACCATTGCAAGAGGCTCTCTGCGCGATCTGTTTTTGGGACCTGTGAAGAACGGCTGGTACAATTCCGGGACATGGCAGGGTGGAACACTCGCAAAACGGATTCTGGTTTATAATACGGCTCTCACAGAAGCCCAACTCAAGGATGCTGTAAAATGAAAATATTCCCCTCTGTCTTTGCGGCATTTGCTCTTGTTTCCGCAATTGGAGCCGAAATGGGACCGATGCTGTCTGTCGATTTCACCAAGGATGCAAATTCTGAATTCTTCGGGAAAACATATCCTATTTCAGGCGATGGGATTGCGGAACTTCCGGATAGACAGAAGGTTCTGAAATTCGGAGAGAAAACCGCTTTGAAAGTCCCTGTCGCACAAGAATTAGGAGAGACAGGAACCGTTATTTTCCAATTCGCGTTGGAACCGTTTCCGCCGTTCAAGGGAACGCCCCGCAGACCGATGTGCACGATTGATGCCGCAAACCGCCTGCAGTTTGCCATTGTAACCGGCGCAAATATCAATCCGCCGTTCGTGCAGTTCTCTTTCGGAGAAGGAACACACAGCATGCACTATGTGCAGAACGGTTTGAAATTCAAGACCATGTACACTGCTGCCATGACTTTTGACGGAACGAAACTCCGCTGTTATTTGGACGGTGTCCTGATTCACGAAGCGGATCAGCCGCTGCAAGTCAAAAAAGGCCAGTGGCGCAATCTGTTTATCGGTCCTGTTAAGAATGGCTGGACCAATTCCGGGACGTGGCAGGGCGGGACACTCGCAAAACAGCTGAAAGTTTATGACCGGGCATTGACCGGAGAAGAGATTGCCGCAGAGAGTTCTGCAAAGATCGTAGCTCTCCGTGAGAAATATCCGCAAATCATCGCAATCCCCTCTGTCGGGAACACAGCAGGGTTTCCTGATGAAAACGCTTGGATAAATGCGGCATCCGTCTATGGAATGACCAATGTGCAGAAACCGGAGAAATCCTGGGCCGGCCCTGAAAACACTGTTCAATTTCTTTATGACAGCAGCAATCTTTATCTGAAGTTTCGTTCGGTGATCCCGGCCGGAATCAATATCAAACGGGGACATTCCGCTGCAGAAGGAAAAAAAGAAGTTTGGGGTTATGAGTCCTTTGAATGTTACATCGTAAACGGAAAAGACCGTTACCGTTTTGCCGGGTGCGTTGAAGGCGGAACCGTGGAAAGCAAAAACAACGATGGAAATTTCCGGACCGACTGGACGTATCTGACAGCCACAAAAATGCAGATTGATGATACCACAGTATGGATCGGAAAGATTACAATCCCATGGAAAAGCATTGGATATCAGAGTGTTCCGAAAGATGGTCTTCTGTTGAATTTCTGCCGGACATGGCGTCTGAATGATGCCCTGATCCTGAACAGTCTGTCGCGTCCGGGTTTCGGATATGATGATATTCCCGGTTATGTGAAACTGGTTCCTGCATCCGGAATCCCGTTTGTTCAGACACTGAAAAGCAATGATCCGTCCTTCGGCATGTTTGAAGGGAAACTGAATCTTTGCGGAAACGGGAAAGTCCTGTACCGGATCATTGCCGGAAATGAAAAAGGGTTGATCGTGGATGAGCCTGTCTTCCGGAAGGAAATCACATTGCAAGGATCGCAAACCATGGACTTCAGTGCAATCCTTCAGAAAACAGGAACAGATGCCCTTGTCTTCTCACTGACGGATCCCACAGGAAAAACAGTCTACCAGCAGCAGATTCTGCCCGTCAGAGTTTCACCGGAATATTTCCGGGTTGCCGCAATGTTCGGACAGGAAAAACTGCAGATTCAATTCCGTTTGAAACAAGCGGAATCCAAGTTCGGAAAAGGGCTTTATCTGGAACTGACTGCCCCGGATGGAAAAGTTCTGTGCCGGAAACAGGCGGAGTCCGATGCGTTTGAGATTCCGTTTGCCAAAACAAACGCTGCCGGGAACTACAGTCTTGTACTGAAAGCCGGAGAAAAAGTCTGTGCGAGTTCCGTCATTTCATTCCCCGGTTTCGGAGAGTGGAGCATTCCGGAGAAAAACGGCAGGATCATTCCGCCGTACACTCCGATGAAGGTCTCCGGATTCCTGTTCGGAAAAACAGTTTCCGTTCTGGGGAGAGAGTATAAAATCGACCGGGATACACTGTTTCTGTCCGGAATCGTTTCCAAAGGCGAGCAGATTCTGTCCTCTCCGGTTTCCCTTCGCGTCAGCGGAAAAGATGTGTCCGCAGACGGAAAAACGAAATGGGGAAAGATCACGCCTCAGCGCGCGGAATATGCATCAGCGGCGGAAAATTCCGAATGCAAAGTGGAAAATACCGCCTGGATCGAATACGACGGTGTTGCGTTCTATCAGGTGGATTTCAAGGCATTGAAAGACACCGGGAACGTGGATCTTGTTTTTCAGCTGCCACGGGAAATGGCAAAATATCTGCATGCCGGAGTTCAGCCGTGGGGAAGCAAGATCACGGATCTGATTCATGACGGGAAACGGGAGATGCGGTATTTCCCGGTCGTCTTCCTCGGGAAAGAGGATAAAGGATTCAGTTTCTTTGCGGAAAGCCGCTATACGTGGCCGGAAAAAGGCGTACACGTGATGCAGCTGGATGCCAATGAAAAGGATGTGACATTCACAGTCCGGCTGGCCTCATCTATGAAAGCCGGAGAACAGTTCCATTTTGAATTCGGCTGCATGGGAACTCCGGCAAAAACGCTTCCTAAAAATTATCCGTTGAACATCATGGGCGGATTCATGGAATTGAATCGTCCGGCAGGGATGCCGTGTTCCTATATCACGTTTGCCAACTGGCGCGACGGCCAGACGCACGGAGACTGTCTTGCCGATCTGCCGCTGGAAAATAATCCGCAGATGAAGCATTATCAGAAGGAAGTCGAACGCTTCAAACAGCATAACGCGAAGATATTCCCGTATGCCATGAATATGTGTCTGCCGGATGAATATCCGGAAGTCAGTGCATTTGCTCACGAATGGGGAATTATGCCGCAGAGTCCGTTCCCGTACGAGAAAAACGGAAAAAAATACGGAGTGCATTTCCTGTGTGCAGAGACAAGTGCGGCGGATTATTATATCTGGCATCTGCGCCGTATGCTGAAAACAGCGAAAATGGACGGGATGTATTTCGACTTCGGCAATGCCCCGGTCTGTAATAATGCGCAGCATGGCTGTCATGAAAAGACGACGATTCTGGCAACCCGGGATTTTCTGCGCAGAGTCGCTCTTGCTCTGTTGGAATCTGGGGCAAAGGATTATGCCATTATCATGCACAATACGGACTTCGTGCAGATGCCGGCAATGACCTTTGCAACGCATCTGTTCAACGGGGAACACATCCGTCAGGGCAGTTCCGCCCTTCTGCATAACGGAAAAGACATTCTTGACAGTTACCCGCTGGCGATGTTCGCATGCGAACTGAATTCCATGCCGTTCGGTTTGACCAACAGCGATTATCTTCCTGCCGATGTGCTGAATGTGAAATACGGAGGCGGGAAGGAAGATCCGGAACTGTATGTGCTCCGCATGACCCGTGCAATGCTTGCGGGAACGCTGATCCACAATACCATTCCTTCCATGCAGAGAAGCCACCGCGGTATTTTCGACAAGATCACCCGAATCTATGAAGCGTTCGGAGTTCCGGATGCAGAATTCCTCGGATACTGGGATAAACGGAATCCGGCGGAAGTCGTGGAGGGGAAAGATGTTTATGCCAGTTCCTACCGCAGTGCGGACGGGAAAAAACTGTTGACCGTTGTGTCTCATGTCGGAAATCAGCGGATAAACCAGACCGTAAAAATCCGCTTTGCTCCGGAGAAGTACGGCATGGGAAAACTCACTTCCGCTGTGGAGAAAATGGAAGCGGAAGACCCCGCGTACAAGGATTTGTATGAACTCCGGAAAAAATACCGTGTTCCCACATTCCGGGCTCCGCTGGACTATGTTTCCGGGGGTGCGGAAATCGTTTCCTGGCAGGATGGTGTGCTCACACTGAAACTGAAAGCACACTCATTCGCAATCATAGAGTTGAAATAGAAAGATTCAGATCATGCAGTACAATATTTGCGATTTCGGTGCTGTCGCCGATGGAAAGACCGATTCGACAGCCGCAATTCAAAAGGCGATCGACACATGCGCCGCACAGGGCGGCGGAACCGTTATTGTCCCGGCAGGAACTTTTGCCACGGATATGATCTCGCTCCGCAGTTTTGTGGAGTTTCATTTCGAGATGGGCAGCCGGATCGTCAGTCTGCTGAAACCCGTGCCCGATCCCAATGCCAAATGCGATGAACCCAGCAGCAATCCGAAACGCTGGCTTATCGGCGGATGGAAAGTGAAAAATGTCGCCATCACCGGATTCGGAATCATTGAGGGACGTCCGGAGCAATATTTCTGGAACAAAAACGACGGACTGGAACATCCGCTGTACGGACAGCGGTTCTGGCCCGGACTGCACCGTCCGAAAGGCATGATCCATTTCCGCGAATGCGAAAGTGTTACAATCCGGGATGTGACCCTGATCGACCCGCCCTGCTATTGTTTATGGCTGCTCGGCTGCGATGACTGCGAAGTAACCGGACTCCGCCTGAAAGCGGATCTGCGCGGTCCAAACGATGACGGAATTGATATTGACTGCTGTTCCAATGTCCGGGTTGCCAACTGCGATGTCATTGACGGCGATGACGGAATCGCGCTGAAAAGTGATACGCACGAACTCGGCTATGACAAAGCCTGCGAAAATATCACGATTACGAACTGCCGTCTTTACACCTCCAGCGACGGCATCCGGATCGGGTATGAGGGGGATGGCGCCATTCGCCGTGTTACGGTCAGCAACTGCGTGATCCACAACACGATGATCGGAATCTCGCTGATGGTGGCGATCAGTCCCCATGATATTCGCGGAACGGACATCTACAACGGTCCGGCACTGACAGATATCCTGTTTGAAAATCTGGTGATTGATTCGTTCCAGACATTCAATTTCCAACACGTGAAAAGTCCGGAGGATTGCCCAGACCCGATCAAAGGGTACATGGACCGGATTTTCTTCCGGAACATTACAGCGACAGCCACCCGCGGGTCATTCCTGGGCGGAGCTCCGGAAAGTCCGATCCGGCATATCGAATTTTCCAATCTCTATCTGAAACTTTCCGGTAATATGGGGACGGACTTTCTGGAAAAAGTCCCGGACCCGTATCCGACCTGGAGCGATCTGCCGTTTTCCGGAGTCCCGTGGCCGTTCTATATCCGGAATGCAAAAGATATCGTCTTCCGCGACAGCACCGTGGAATGGGGCGATATCACCGGTTCCTGGCAGCCGGAGGTTGTCCGCTGTGAAAATGCGGTTGTTACGCAGGAAAATATCACAACGAAGCATGCCCCCGGCGATAAAGTACTGTTTCCCATCGGACTTTACTGCGGTATTCCCTATTTCAAACCGCCTGTCGGTTTTGATGAGGAAGCCGAACTCAAAAAATTGAATGAGGCAAACAACCGGAACGCGGATGATCTCGGCAAACTTTCCGCACAGTTCCAAACGACAGACCGCATTACGGCCAGTTTTGTATACGCGCAGCCCCCGGATTATCACGGCTTGCCCATGCTGAATGCTTCCGTCCATGCATGGAAAGAAGTGTTTCAGCGGTTCAAATCCATGCACATTGACACGGTGATTTTCCAGGCGGCACTTTGGAAGGAACTGGGAGAATGTTTCTATAAGACGAAAACATTCACCGATCTGTCTTGTTACGGGGTCCTGGAACGGATGTTTGAGGCGGCCGCAGCAGAAAAAATGCACGTGTTTCTCGGCGGATACGGTTCTGTCGCCGGATGGAAGGAGCATTTCACAAAGGTGGAACTGGATGCGGAACTGAAGAATCACCGCATCTGTTTCGAGGAACTCTGCAAGCTCGGCAAATTCGATGGAATGTATTTCCCGTCGGAAACGGCGTTCAAGGCTCACCGGGAACCTGAAAAGGAGCAGCGGATGCATACGCTGTACCGGAATTTCGCGGAGATCATCAAGACAAAAGACCCGAATCTTCAGATCATTGTTTCCCCTGCGACTATGCACAATCCCAAAGACAACGGCATGTTCCGGGATTTCTGGAACAATGTTCTGACGGACTCACAGATTGACATTGTCATGCCGCAGGACTGTATTGGCAACACCTGCAGCAGGTTGTCCGATGTGGATGCACAATGGAAGGCATGGAAGGAAATCACGGATGGGCAGAAGATGACACTTTGGAGTCATACGGAGATTTTTGAACGGCGCGGATATCGTCCGGAACACAATCTGTATCCGGCATCGCCGGAACGGGTCGCCGCTCAGCTGGCTTTGACAGCACCGTATGTCAAACGGCATTGCTGCTGGGAAGCCGTCTATTTCACCTCGGATGAGGCTGGAATGGAAGGCCGCCGTCTGAGGAAATTCATGGAAGCAGGAACGCTTTGAGAAGACATCTCAAACGGAAAGCAGAAGTTTTTATGTCTGAAAAACAATATGATGTTGTCGTTTGCGGAGCCGGAGTGGCCGGAGTGGCTGCCGCGATTGCTGCGGCACGGTCGGGATGCAAAACTGCATTGATCGAAAAGCAATGCATCCTGGGTGGACTTGCTACATCCGGTTTGATTTATGTTTTCCTGCCATTGTGCGACGGCAATGGACATCAGGTCATTCATGGGATCCCGGAAGAAATGCTTCGAGGAGGAGCTGAATACGGTCCGTTCGATGTCGCAGAAAAGTGGGGTGGTCCTGCAGCTGGAAATCCCGGCTTGGAGAATCCTCGTTTCATCTGTTGTTTTTCTCCTGCCGGGATGGTGCTGACTCTGGATAAAATGCTGAAAGAAGCCGGTGTAGATCTGTGGTTGGATTCTCTTGCGGTTCAAACAGCCGTTTCTGAAGGGACAGTCACCAGTATAACCGTCTGCAATACTTCCGGGTTCATAACCGTCAAAGGGAAATGTTTTGTAGATGCAACCGGCGGAGCATACATGGTAAAAAATGCAGGAGGCACTGTTTTTACCGGAGAAAATAAAGTAACGCCCTGGGTCCTTGAAATCTCCCAAACGCCTGAGCCATTCCATCTGAGTGATTCTCTCTATATCCGTGGGATGTGGAAAAACGCCTCCGGAATTTCGTTGGATGATGATAGAGCGGCTCAGGGATTCCCAACTTGTGACAATGGAAAACATTTCTGATTCAGCAGGTTATCAGGCAATTATAGATAACAAAGCATACAGTCGCTACAGCATTTCCAATGATCACCGGAACAGGATGGTTCACAATTACATAGAAAACCTCAACTCATACAGTAAATCAGGTAAACCTCTTGCATTTTTCTCGTATATTGCGGGGGGCTTTGGAAAAAATATTACCCCTCAAATTCAAAGCATTGTTGAGGAAACCGGAATTCACGGGTCAGCCATCAGCGTCAATAACGTTATTTCCATGGTCGAAAAGAACCTGATAACGCCATATCCACACACAGCCATCCGTACTATCCTTTCCAAAAACAGGCTGATAGAAATAAAGGATATTTGAGTGTTGGATACTATCAGCAAAGAACATCGCAGCTGGAACATGAGCCGGATTCGGTCGAATGACACGACACCGGAACTCGCAGTGCGGTCGTTCCTCTTCCGACACGGATTCCGTTTCCGACTTCATGTCAAAAGTCTGCCGGGACATCCCGACATTGTCCTTCCAAAATACAAAACAGTTATCGAGGTTCGCGGTTGTTTTTGGCATCGACATCCCGGATGCCGACAGGCAACCATGCCGTCCTCAAATGTTGAATTCTGGCAGAAGAAATTCAAACGGAATGTCGACAGAGACAGGAAAACGGAAAAACAGCTGAACGAGCTCGGCTGGAATCTGATCGTGATCTGGGAATGCGAGCTGAGAGAGGACGGATTTCTCAAGACTCTGCCGGACAGAATCAAAAAACATAAGCAGGAGCTTCGATAATAATGGGACTCGACATCTACATCAGCAGAAAGACGGCATCCGGCAAGGAATGCCTTATCCACTGGCACAAATTCGGGCCGCTGGCTGAATGGTTCAAGGAGAAAATCTACAACGGGACACTGGATTGCAATGAGCGCCCCCTGGATTACCTTGCGCTCGTTTTCCTGCACGAGAACTGCGTCGCCGCCCTGGATTCGGAGAACTGGAAGGAAAAGATGCAGGAACAGCTCTTCCCCGTGAAGCCGGACTTTGTCTGGACGGGACGGCGTGAACTTGCGTATCTGAAGATGATGGAGGCCATCGCCGAGGATATTGAGGATGTCGCCCAGCCCGAACCTGCCGAGGAACTGCTGATCCAGATAACGTATTGAGGCGAAGTTCAGGTGAATCATGGCGCATCGTAGAAAAAGCACATCTCGCAAAAAAGGCAGTTCGCATTTCTGGTCGAAACTGCTATTCATCCTGATTCTCCTTATTCTGGGAGTCGGGTTCGGTATTTGGAAATACCCCACCACGGCTCGGCAGTGGGTTGCCGTCATTGTGGAGAAGGTCAGACCGGCCCGGCAAAATCCTCCTCGGGAACCGCAGCCGGAACCCTCCGTTACGCCGTCAACGATGATCCCGCCGGAACCGATTGTCACCGTTCCCGGCTCGACCACGGCTCAGCAACAGTCGGTCATCACCGTTCAGACGCAGTATGACCATCTTAAGCTTGGCGTTCCCGGCAAAGCTGACAAGATTATCGACCGCCTAGGCTACGCCCTCGGCTACATCGAATATCATGAACAGCCAGCATGGGTAATCTACCATCTCACCAAAGAGCAGGCGCTGACCAAGGCGGCGAAACGCGGCGATGATTTCCGTGAAGACCCGGAAATCCCCACCGGCAGCGCAACGCTTGCAGACTATCGCCGATCCGGCTACGACCGGGGGCATCTAGCGCCGGCTGCCGATATGGCTTTCTCCGTTCGCACGATGTCCGACAGCTTTTACATGAGCAATATGTCTCCGCAGAAACCGGCATTCAATCGGGGCATCTGGAAGAACCTAGAAGCGCAGGTTCGATACTTTGCCATCACGGAGAAGGACATCTACGTTGTCACCGGACCAGTTTTGCCGAAGACCAAGACCGTGACCATTGGAGGAAACCGGGTGACCGTGCCGACACACTATTACAAGATCGTGTATGATCGAACCCCGCCTGAAAAGATGATCGCTTTCATCCTGTCGAATGACGGAAGCGACCGTCCGCTGCAGGATTTCGCCGTGACCGTGGATGCCGTGGAAGCTGCTACCGGGCTGAACTTCTTCTCTGTCGTGCCGCAGCCGAAGCAGGAACAGCTGGAAAGCACAATCTCTGTGCAGGACTGGCGCTGGAAGAGACGTAAATGAATCCGATGATATAGGAGAAAACAATGGGCAAAGGGAAATCAATCAAAATTGTTGTTCCAGATGGCGACCCTCTTAATCCAATCAAAATAGAGATGTCATCGTGGCTCGGTTTCGCGTTCCATATTAAGCGGGAACGTTTACTTGCTGCAAAAAACATTCCCGAACTCAGACAATGCGGTGTTTACTTTCTATATGGGGAAGTCAAAAATAAATCAGGGCAGATATGTCGTAAAATTTATATTGGACAAGGGGTGCTTCGTCAAACTGGAGACGGTGTTTTTTTGCGTATAAAAGAGCACGATACTTCAGACCCAAAAGAAGCCTATTGGACAGATGCAGTGGCATTTGTCGATGCAAAAAACGTATGGGGGAAAACGGAAATATCGTATTTAGAAAATCGCTTTACGAATTCAGTTGTTGAAGCCAAAAAACATGCCTGTCTGTTTGAGATAGTAAATGGAAACAATCCGAATCCCGGAAGAGTAACGGAGTCAATGCAGTGGGAATTGGATGAATACATTGAAGGGGCCGAGGTAATCCTCCGTGTTTTAGGATTTGACTTTTTCTCTAAAGAAAAGTCTTCTCGCACGTACGGTTCTTAGGGGAGGAGAAACGGGCAACCGTTTCCCCTTACCCGATTGGCATGAGTCAGACGGATCGAAAGAGAAATTCACCGAATCCAACAACCGCTTCAAAAACAACGGCTACACGGTGGCGAAAGCAAATTACAGCTGGTGGAATCCGCTCCGCTACATCGTCATGAACCATGCCCGCAGATTCGGGAACATCTGCCAGCTGTTCGGCTGGGCCGCCTGGTGTTCTCCCTGCGAGTGTGCCGTGTGCAAAAAGAAAAGAGGTGAAAAGTGAAAATTGGGCGGTTCACAGCCGCAATCGCCGGGGCGGTCGTTCTTGCAATGACCGCCGGATGTTCTCAGGAAATTGTCTATCGGGAATTTTTTGCACCGACTGACGATGTCAAACTTGTCCGCGAAGACGGTTCAACGGTGGGAGCCGTAAAAATCGAAGCCACCCGGCATGGCGTTCCCAACTGGAGCGACCATAAAACTCTCTCCGTGTCATTCATGGGGCTTTAACTAACACAACGGAAATACACGATTCCACACTGCGGTCAACCCCCTCCCTTATCAGGAGGAAGCCATCAGACGGATTCGAAACTTTTGAATGCCGTTTTTCCGGCAAAAACGGCGGCTCCCCGCGCAAGAGAGTTGTCAAAATCCGTCGGAATAAACTCCATCCGCAGTTCTGCGGCAATGGAGGCAAACAGATTCTCCGTAATCCTTTTTTTCAGAATGGACTGAAAACGTATCCCCAATTTTAGCATGCGTCCTGTAATCACCAGAGAGTCCGCCGGATAGTTGTTGATCTGATTCGAGATCGCCAGACCGAGAAAACGTGCGACGCGATCCAGTTCACTGTCCAGCACTCCACCGTCTCTTCCGCCCTGCAGAATCATACATAACTCATCATAGGAGAGGTCCGGATTATTCAGTTTCTGTCGACAAAGTTCCCGCAAAACACGGAGGGAGGCCACGGTTTCCAGACATCCTTTCCGCCCGCAACTGCAAGGGATCCCGTCCGGCACATAAATACTGTGACCAAGTTCACTGGCATGATTGTTGCGAGCAAACAAAAGACGACCGTTTTCCGCAATCAGGGAGCCGATTCCACTTCCCAGCGAGACCAGCATCACCATTCCCGTATTCAATTTCGGGCGGACACTGGCAAGGAAAGACATTTCCGAAACCAAATGGTCGCAGATCACCACATCGGTTCCCGCTGTCTCACTGAAGAAAGGGCGCATCGCCATTCCGTTCAGATCGGGCATGGCGGCGGCGTTGCTGATCGTGATCTCCGGTCCCGCATAGCTGCCGAAGACTGCCGCACCAATCCCCATCAGCTGAGAGCCTGCATTTTTTTTCAAACGTCCTATAACAGCTTTAATCGTATCCAGAAATGTATTTTTGGATGTTTTTTCTGCAAAAATGACCTGATCTCGGATTTTTACATTGCCACGCAGGTCGGTCAGGACTCCGGTGATGCGTTCTGCCTCCAAAGAGATTCCCATAAGAAGCGGACCATCCGGATTGATCCGGAGTGCAATCCGGGGACGTCCGTGTCCCTGAGCGGCTTTTTCACCTTGCACAATAATTCCGCGCTCAATAAGCTGGCGGACCGCACGGGAGATCGTAGTATTGTCGCACCCGATCTTTTTGGCAAGTTCGATTCGCGACAGTCCTTCCGTCTGGAGCAACAAATCCAGCACGGCCTGCAGATTGATTTTCTTGATATCGTTCAGTTTAATGATTTTTTCTTTCATAATAGAGGGTAAAGTAACCTTTTTTTTGAGAAAAATCAAGTATTTTCTAAAATATTGTTTGATTTTCATTATTTAACCTATATATTAGATAATAGAAAATAAATAAAAAAGGAGGTTTTTATGACCGAATCAGAAAAGAAAACTTGCCGGGAATTGGCAAAAAAGATCAGACAGCACTGTCTTCAGATGGTATACAAGGGAAAAAGCGGGCATATCGGAAGTATGCTTTCCATGGCGGATATTCTGCCTGTAACCTACACAAAAATCCTGCACGTGGATCCGAAAAACCCGAAGATGGAAGACCGAGACCGTTTTCTCCTGAGCAAAGGACATGGCGGGGCGGCTCTGCTTGCTTTACTTGCCGAACTCGGATTTTTCGATAAATCATGGCTGAATGAATATTATTGTGATAATGGAAAATTAAGTGGACACATTTCCCATCACATCCCCGGTGTGGAGTTCTCCACCGGTTCTCTGGGACACGGTCTTCCGGTCGCATGCGGGATGGCGATGGCAGCGAAACAGACCAACAAAAAACACCGCATCTTCTGCATGTCCAGCGATGGCGATCTCAATGAAGGTTCCAGCTGGGAGGCAATCATGCTGGCAGGGCAGCACCACTGGGACAATCTGGTGATGCTGGTGGATTACAATCGTCTGCAGGCATTGGGCAAGTCCCGCGACATCATTGATCTGGAATCTCTGGCGCAGAAACTGGAGATCTTCGGCTGGGCTGCGAAGGATGTGGACGGACACAATCAGGATGCCGTCTATGAATCTTTGCGCGACCTGCCGATCCGGGACGGCAAACCATCCGCGATCATTTTCCACACAGTCAAGGGCAAAGGTGTTTCCTTCATGGAAAACGAATACAAGTGGCACTACGGCGGTCTGACGGATGAATTACTGGAAAAGGCATTGAAAGAAGTGGAGGCAGCACAATGAGAAAAGCATTCAATCACGAACTTTTGAAGATCGCAAGAAAAGATCCCCGGGTCTTCATGATCCTTGCAGATATCGGATACGGTGAAATCGAAGGATTCGCAAACGAGTTTCCGGACCGTTTCATCAATTGTGGCGTGGCGGAGCAGAATATGACCGGCGTCGCCTGCGGCGTTGCCATGGAGGGCAATATCGCCATCACATACTCCATCGCCAATTTCCCGACTCTGCGCTGTCTGGAACAGATTCGCAACGATGTGTGCTATCACAACGCCAACGTGAAGATCGTCATCATCGGCGGCGGCTGCGCTTACGGCGAGCTGGGGGTTTCCCACCACTCCACAGAGGACATTGCGATCATGCGTGCACTGCCGAACATGGTGGTTCTCGTCCCGTGTGACATCCAGGAAACCATTGCCCTGACGGATGCAATGATGGCGTACAACGGTCCGGTCTACTTCCGTTGCGGTTACAAGAACGAGCCGGATATTCATACCGAACCCTTTACCGTGAAGATCGGCGGCTCCTCGCAACTGCGCGACGGCAAAGCGGCGACTGTGTTTTTCGCCGGAACAGTGGGGATCAATGCGAAGAACGCGGTCGATCAGCTGGCGAAAGAGTGCGTTGACTGCCGTCTGGTGAGTTTGTATTCCGTCAAGCCCATCGACAAGGAAGCGATCGTGCGTGCGGCAAAAGAGACAGGCGGCATCGTGGTAGTCGAGGAGCATAATCTGAGCGGCGGTGTCGGCAGTGCGGTTGCCGAGGTACTCATGGATGAAGGTTGCGGCAATGTGCCGTTCCTCCGTATGGCGCTGCCGGATGTCAACGTAACGAAGATCGGTTCGCAGAAATGGATCCGGGAACAGTATGGTCTAGGCGTGAACGCTATTGTCTCCGCCGTGAAAACCATGGTGAAAAAATGAATCGCCTTGCAGGAAAAACAGCAATCGTGACCGGCGGCGCCGGCGGGATCGGTCTGGAAGGCGTGCGTCTGTTTGCCGCAGAAGGGGCGCGCGTCATCATCGCCGACCGGAATGAAGAAGCGGGAAAAACGGTAGCTGCGGAAACGGGAGCAACTTTTGTTGCCTGCGATGTGTCCGACTCTGCGGATGTGCGGCGAGTCATCGATGCAGCGGACGGAAAACTCGATATTATCTACAACAATGCCGGTGTTTTCTGGAACGGCCGCGACGGACACATTACGGATATCGAAGAAAGGATTTGGGAGAAGGTCATGGCGATCAATCTGCGCAGCGTATTTCTGTTCTGCAAATACGGTCTGCCACTGTTGATGAAACAGGGCGGAGCCATCGTCAATACCGCATCCAGCGCAGGGGTGATCGGAATTCCCGGATGCGACGCCTATACGGCCACGAAAGGGGCGATCGTCCAGCTGACAAAATCCATGGCGGCGGAATATGGTCGCTACAAGGTGCGGGTGAACTGTATCGCACCTGCCGCGATTATGACCCCCATGATCAAAGAAAGCAATCCTCCGGATTCCACATTTGACGAAAACACGTTTTTGCACCTGCGCACCCCGCTACGGAGATACGGAACGCCACAGGAGATTGCGAAAACCGCTCTCTTTCTGGCGTCGGACGAGGCTAGTTACATCAACGGCGCGATTCTGGTGGCGGATGGAGGAATCACCATCAACGGTGATCTCGCTTACCCCGACAAAATATAAAAAAAGCAAAATATGAGTGAAAAAGATTGACTGGATTGCAAATGTCTGTTATTCTTAACAAGAAATTATGAACAGGAAAAAGGCTGTGGTCGAAAGGGAATAACATACAAAATGAAAGGAGGCAAGTATGTCGGAAAGAGTCAAAAAGCAACGTTTCTCATTGATAGAACTCCTTGTTGTCATTGCGATAATAGCCATTTTGGCGGGGATGTTGCTCCCCGCCTTACAGAAGGCGAAAGACAAGGCGCATGCGATCCTGTGCATGTCTCATCTGAAACAGTGTGCCGTCGGTGCGCACGCATACGGGATGGATTACAAAGACGTCTTTCCCGGTTATGCCGGAGGTACGGGAGACAGCGGCGGTACCGTTGATTCGTGGGGCATGGTGCTCAGCAAAGGCAATTATGTGGGGCGTCCACAGGCGGACGGCGCGGGAAACAAGGTGACTTACTGCCCGAAAACCAACAGGGGTGTCGATATCTCCGGTGTGGAAAACCGCTTTCTGATCCACGGCGGGTATGCCGCCCCGTATCAGAACAATGTCGACCGGGCAAAAAAATTGAATCAGACGATCGGGATCAAGCTGGATGCAAAATACTGGCAGTATAACTACCAGACATTTTATGTTGCCGGTACGGGCGGCACACCGAAACAGAAAATCAAACTCTCGGACCTTTGTCTGATGGTGGACAGCATGTCAAAGGGTAAACATGCCGCTTCCTCTCTCTACGCGCACGATACCCTCGGTGCGGAACATTACGGGGTCCCTTTCCCGACCCACAGCAACAAGGCCAATATGGCGATGTTTGATGGAAGCGCACGTTCCGTGGAACGAAAAAAACTGGGGGATATTTTCCATTGTGTCGGGGGACAGTTTGTCAGTCTGGGCTTCCGTATTTACATGCCGAACTCGTCCGTAACAAGCGGAACCTACATGTATCTGCAAACCGGAAGTAAAAAATAAGGTGAATCCTATGTTCTGGAATAAAAAAATGAGTCTTGTGTTAAGCGAAGTGGCGTTTGTCGCCTGTACATTCGGCGCTAACCCGCCGCTGCCGGAGATCGCCGCATGGGAGGAAACTCCGGACTGGTGCCGGGCATACGCAAAGGTTTTTCCTCTGGATTACCTCGCCGGAAACTACACTATCTGCGAAAACCTGCCCGCCATGCTGATGCTCCATACCAACGCGGGGGGAAAAGCAAAAGCGGAATTGAAGCAGATAAATGCACCTTCCTTTTTAGTCTTGGAACTCCCCGATTTTCTGAAACTGGAGGGGGTCTGCGTCTATGAAACTCGCGGCGGCAAGTTCCCGCTGTGGAAGGTGACGGAACAGAAAACAACACGCGACGACGCACCGTATCGCTCTTATAAGGTTTTCTTTGACAGTCAGTTTCGGACCGCGCTGGCGCACTGGTTCAAACAGCAGATTTGCATTACTGCCGCTCCCGGAAGCGCAGGGAAAAGCGGCAAAATTTACTATCAGACGACCATCGGCGGAAGACAGCAGGAAAAGCGGGTCTGCGATGTGAAAGTCCTGCCCCCGTTACTGCCGAATCAACGGAAAACAACGTCCTTTCATCCGCTTGTCTGGATCAGCACAACAACGAGCAGTTTCACGCCGCAGGCAAAACAGATGATCGGTTACTGGAACGGACTCTCCAGCCGCTTCTCCGTATATGACAGAAGAAAACGCTCCTCCATTGATCCGTCCGTTTACAAACTCTTGCAGGAGAAGGCGGACCGCAGTATGTTTCTGCTGTTCAATGAGACTTTAATCGACCTGAATCTGCCGGAATCCCCCCAGCAGTTCTATAAAGATGTTTCCAGCGGCAGAATGCGGGGAAAACTCCCCATGGAAGTCACCGACCGCGGAAAAGTATTAAATACGCTGCCGATCTGGTATCTGGTGGAAGATCCCGCCGGACTTTATGACAAATATCTGACGAACGGATTTACCGGCATCCGGAACAAATATCCGGAAATCCGGGAATTGATCTGGGATTTTGAGTATTACAAGGTCGGGTACGATCCCGAAAATCTGAAACGTTTCGGCAAGTATCTTGGTCTGAAAAAAGCCCCGAGTGCGTTTGAAGCAAAGACCAAATATGCAGGAGAATTTAATGATTATATGACAAATCTCTGCGAAAAACTGGTTTGGAAAACGACAAAAAAAATGCGGAAAATCTTACCGTCCGTCCGCTGGATTCTGTGCAGTTCCATGCCGAAAAAAGGCTATATCGAAGCTTTGGCAAGAACGCAGTTAAAAGCAGATGAAATTGTTGACGGTCATATTCCGATGGCATACTACAGCGGGAAACGTTTCTTTGATGATATCGCCTACTGCACTTCCGTATTGAAAAAACCGTTTATTGCCTTGAACAACCCAGCAGAACGGTACAGTAATTGGTTCGATCTGTATTCTCCCATGCAGTTGAAACAGAATATGATCGCTGCGGCGGCTCTGGGATGCGGCGGATTCGGTTTTTGGCCGAATGATATGCTGCCCGGCAGTTATTTTTACGCAATTTCTCAGGCTTTCTCGGAAATCGCATTTGCAGAACCATTTTACAAAATGGGAAAACGTTGTGATAACAGCTTAAAAATTGAGCCACAGGATCTCTATACCTTTGTACAAAACGGAGTTTCCGTCACGTTGCCCTACAGCCGTTCGGAGATCAAACATACGGTTCATGAATACAACGGAGAAAAACTGCTGACCATTCTGAATTATTCTCCGCTGGAATCTTTTTTGCAGGTGACCTTGGATCAGCCTTCCATGGTGACAACGCCGGAAGGCAAACAGCTTTCTCGGGACGGAAAAACAGTATTGCAGAAATCCTTCCTCTGCCGGATTCCCGCAATGGGTTGCGGGATCTACCGTATCGGGAAAAATGGGGATGCTCAAGCAACGGAGGACCAAAAGGAGTTGCAACAGGCGCTCAATGAAAAACTGCGGAAACGCGGCGAACAGGATCCCTTTGCAACACTTCGCAAATACAAAGACCGTATCACTTTGAAACGGCATTTCGCACACGCCATTCCTGTAGTCGCCCTAAAGAACGGGACCGTGGAAGCATTGCTGGATCCGGCGGACGGCGGCAGTGTCCGCGGACTGGAATTCATCGGAAAAAAACAGCTGTTTACCGAAAACTGCTATCTGGGAAAACTGATGTTGGTTGACGCCGCCAACATGAATTACTACAATGGATTTCAGTTCAACGGCATTCAGGTTTCTCCGACAGGAACAGCGGCGAGATTTTCCTGTGTCATCCCGGAAAGCGCCTATGGGGAAAACCATCGGCTTTCCGGTTTGCAGATCAAAAAAGAGATCACCCTGCAGGAGGATCATAAGATTGTCTGGAAACTGGTGTTTCACAATCCGACCAGGAGGAATATGGATGTGGAATTCCGC
>ERZ1673738.2960-NODE-2960-length-20298-cov-8.396335_pt1 | contig 20298 bp, 27 predicted proteins | sample MGYA00580198_ERZ1673738 | MGnify/ENA primary metagenome ERZ1673738 (study PRJEB41218, sample SAMN15661784) | gut metagenome | host: Homo sapiens | place: Canada: London | collected 2015-08-20/2019-03-30 | study: EMG produced TPA metagenomics assembly of...
ATGATAGCCTTCCACCTTTGCTGCCACACCTCTGCCCGGTATCATTTTAAAATCTGCTGCTTTCGGAATTGCAGACGAATGTTCACTTCTAAAGCATCGTACAACTGCTTTTCCCAGTGGATGCTCCGATGAAACTTCTGCCGCTGCACAAATAGTTTATTGTGTCAGGCACCATTGTGGCTAAAGTGCTTGTAATCCTGTTATTAAATTATTTATGCGTCAGACAAATTGGAAGTTGCGCGTTTCTACAAGCAGTGCATAAATACAATGAATTGGCTGATGGGAGCTTGCTCACATTCGGACACATTCATTTGCATTTATATAGCGCGCCAGCGCGACATGAGCATGAAGCGTTGCGAAATGCGAATGACACTGCTTGGATAAGCAAAAATTTTATTGCTTACAAACAGACATTATCTTGCATATAAAATCTGTAAATCTCCGTCAACAAATCCAATGCCTATTGCTTGATATTCTTTTAATTTTCCAGCATATTTTCCAGAAGAAAGGTATTCATTCACTAAACTAATAAAAAAAGTTTCCACTAATTCCCAATCACTTTCACACTCTATCACGAAAGGTTGATCTCTTGTAGTAAAGACTTCATCACAAGCCCAATCATCATTATCCTTATCGAATGAAAATGTGCCGACCAATTCAACAGACCATTTATTATCTGTATCTTCATATAAATTAAAGTTAATTGCTTTTATTTCACTATTCAATTCATTCTTCAAAATCAAATCTAACCATTCAAAGAAATCTTTGGTTTTATTCAGTTTTAACCTATCAAGTAATCCCATAACTTCACCCTCCACAAACTTCGATTTCTCAGTTTCAAAAACTGGAAGTTACATCAAAGTTTGTATTGCATGAAATTACCGTTATGAACAAATCCATATGCTGTATATAATTTCACTCCCATATCAGACGCTGTAATCTGAATCGTACCACAACCATAATCTCTGGCTTCTTCAACAACTCTATGCAGGAGTTCTTTCGCAATTCCCATCCGTCTGTAATCTAGATTTGTAAACATGCTGGATAAAAGCCCCATCTTTCCACTAGGACATCCAAAATACGGCGGCTTTTCTACAAAAGACATCCCGCTCGTTCCTATAATTCTGCCATCATCTACAGCAATCCACGAAACAAATGTACCATCCTTCATATGGCGCATATAATAATCCATTAATGCAGGCTTTAAGTCGATATCCTCCTTAGCACCTTCTTCTCTTAACTGGTTTATTCTCATTTCAATAAATACATCCAGTTCTTTCTCACTTAATTTTCTATATTCTATCTCCATGCTGTCACCTCCGCCAATTTCCGATTGAGATTTCACCTGTTTTAAGAGATTTAATAACTGTTATATTTTGTTATTAAATTCTCCATACCCCCTTGAAAACACCAAATTTATCGCAGGTGAGCTTTCCCTTATTGTTTCCCTTGTGTTATATCATTCCACTAGTGTTTACGAACTCTGTTAAGGGCAAAAAAAACAGAAATTATAATGCTGTTCAGCGAAGATATTTCCCCGTTATGCTTCCTCTGTCACAGGCAATTTTCTCTGGGATTGCTTTTGCAATGATTCTTCCACCAGCTTCTCCTAAGGTCAGATACCCCAGTCCCAGATCTTGTAAAATCTGCAGCCTGGAGCCTATCTTTTTCATATCCTCACAAGCCTATAACACCTGTTGTACATCCATGTCCATCAGTTCTGGCAGAGAATATAATTCACCGGATTTTGTTTTCCTTTTGATATGCCCTGCATCTCCATTATATCTGCTTCCATGACAATCCGGACAAGGTATCTCCACATCCGGTAAAAACTGCACATCAAGGCTGATAACCCCCGTTCCATCGCAGGTCGGGCAACGCAGTTTTCCTGTATTGTAAGAAAAATCCCCTGCTTTATATCCTGCTTCCTTTGCATCAGGAAGCTTGGCATATACCTTCCTAAGCTCATCATGTACATTTGCATAAGTTGCCACCGTAGAACGCACATTGATTCCAATCGGAGCCGCATCAATCAGTTTCACCGAATTTTATTCTTCCTCCCACAGAATACATATAGTCAAAACGGTCATTCTCTACCATAAGAAATCTACCATCTTTCATTTGTATTATATCATCCTATTTTTTCTGTAATCAGTTCAACCCACGCAACTTCAAATCCTGCCTTTGCAGCAACATGTTGTGATGCAAGATTTGAAAAGCTTGTTCCGTAATATGGCACAATATCTTTTTCCATAATATCACGTTTCAGAATGGAAACAAGTCCTGAAGCAATGTGTCTTCCTTCAAATTCTTTGTTTACATTAATTCCAATCTGCCAAAAATAAGGGCTATCTGCACTGGCACCTGCCATTCCGACAATCTCATGATCTATAATTGCCGCAACCGCAAGCACATCCGGTGAATTTTCATCAAAGCAAAATGCCTCATCAAATCTATCATCACCTTGGAATTGAAGAACTTCTTCCTGATTATATTTTTTTACTTCAATTCCATTCATTTCACACACATGATTATCCTTTGGAATAAAAAATGGATGTGCTGTCTTAATTTGATATTCTTCTCCTGCTAATATCTCATCCAGCTCTCTAAAATTGGAAACATCCATAAACCAGCTTCCTGATCTATTGGAAAATTTCTGACTGCATACATCAACCACTTGCTTTTTTCCTGTAAATACAAGCTTTCCGTTTACAACAATTACCTTTAAGATGCACTCATCAGATTCTTCAAATTGTCTCCTGCCTTCCCACTTTTTATATTCTGTAAAATGATTTTTATTATCCTTGATATCTGAAACTGTGCAACAATAATCAATTGCCAGCTGCTGATATAATTTTTCTTTTATATTATCCATTTGTGTCACCTCATCCCTATGATAAGCTTATCATCCATTTACGTTTCTTAAAAATAACCAATGATACAATAAGTCTGAATATTTCTTCCGTGGTAAGCAATGTGTATACACCTACAATTTCCCAGTGCAGCACATACGCTGCAAACATACAGAGAGGTATTCCGATACACCATGTTCCAATCGTATCAATTATCATGATGATTTTCGTATTGCCACCACTTCTTATGATGCCACCACCCAAAATCATATTCTCGACCTTGACCGGTGCATATAGGGCAAATACGATAAGAAGCATTTGCCCAAGCTCTTTTACATTATAATCCACACGATACAATCCTGTATAGACTCTTGCTATCAAAATCAGTATTGCGGATACAAGTACTGCACCAATCAAACCGGCATACATGATTTTCTTGGATTCACCATATGCTTCATCATATTTTTATCATGAGAAAATATCCTTTTTCATTTACTTCATGCGAAAGTGCATTTAATGATGACATTACAAATCCATCTTCTAAGACTCTTCCCTCGTACTTAACATTGTCATTTACCACCACACCGATAATTCTGGAGTTATTTCTTGCAAGTAAAATTCCCGCCATATTGGGAATATATCCGGTTCTTTCCAGTTCCTGCTGGACTCTTTTTACAGTCTCATCTGAAATCTTACTTGTTTTTCCATGAATAACTTTGGAAACTGTAGCTGTACTTAGGCCCAATGCATCTGCAACATCCACAATTCGAACCCTGTTCTGTTCCATGTCTAACCCTTCTTTCTCCTTCATTTTCTAATTACATGGTATGTTACACAAAGTACTTTTGCAAGGGTTAAACGTGTAACCCATTACAGAATTTGAATTGTGTTTTTGTGCAATTTTACCTTTCCTCTCTGTCACGCTTCCTTGCGCTCTGTCTGCCATATGCCTTCGTTCCATGGTATTTCTTTCTGGCTTCCAGTTCCTCTAAGAATTCATCATATACATTCATCTTATAACGGATACACTTCATCTTAGCCGCATCATATAGTAGCTGTCACGATACGAATGTGTCAGCCCACATTCCCTGCACTGTTCCCCAAAATATCTGCACATTTCCTTCAGCTCTGCCGGTCCCCGTCTGAATGACTTGCCATCTTTCACATTGCAGTTGCTTACCAGAAAATGCACATGTGTATGTGCTGTATCTGTATGCACTGCAAACAATACTTCATATCCTTTTGACCAGAAGAACTCCCTCGCAAAATCCTCTGCTATTTTATAAAACTTAAATTGAACGCTCTGAAACAGCTTTTGTACTATGTGGTTGTCCGTTCATACTCCACGCTCCAATACGCTGAGCTGAATGGAAAAACAGACCGCAATGTGCGTGGTGTAAGGGAAACTGCAATAAAACAGATAAGGAAGAAATATAAGGCTGCTCTTGAAACAAGGCTGCTTCATCTGCCTTGGACACTCACACTGGATGAGAAGTACTATCTTGAAAACGGGGTTAGGAATAAGGATGAAAAAAATTCTAAAAATAGTGACTATGCTGCCAGAAAATGAATCAAGGTAATATAGACACCTTAAATGATTTGTTTAAAGAATATCGTGTTGAATTTCAGATGATTGCTCTGATTCCAGTTAAATTAGATTGGAGGCTTTTCATGAAAAATCTATTTGAACATACCAGTTCCCCATGGATACGGTACAGCAGTTATGAATACCGTACCGCCGAGGATGGAACTTTATATATTGTAGTATCTGCGGATGCCAAACCAGAAATGTATAATCCTATGAAAGATGCAGAATCACTTGTACTGGATGCTGTCAATATCGGTTTGCAGGTCATGCACAAAGCGCCGGAAGATGAACTGAAAAGTATGGTTCTTAGTTTCATTAATTCCTACGGATTTTTAGGGTTTTGACAAAATGAATTTTCACAAAAAAGGGGTAGAATCAAGTTGGTTGGTATCCGACAAGGACGGCATTGCAGGCTCTTTCTTTACAATTTTCTCAATTTCAGATATGCTCTTTTCTGTTACATCTGCAATCTGCTCTAATGTATAGCCTTTTTTGAACATATTCAGTATGATTTCTGCTTTTGCATCATCTACAATTCCCTGACTCAGATTACACATAACGCTCACATCCTTCCCACCTACAATTACCAAGTACCTTTTTATTGGCAAGGTAATAATAATCTGTGCTATCCTCAGGTATATTCATACAAATCTGAACAACATACCGGAAATCTTCACGTCGTATTTCCTCCACCAGCTGCTTAAAATCCGTGATTACTTTTGTGATGGACGAAACAAAATAAAGGTGCGGATAATGTTTTTTCAGATATTCCAACAGCAGATCCGAATGGACAATCACACCGTTTTGCACATCTTTATTTTCTTCCAGTAAAGCACAGAGCGCATTGCATTTCCGGTCAGAAAGATGCTTCTCTTTTAAAAGAGAGTTGCTGAAGGTCAGCCGCGCGGATATTCCATACTCCTGCATCAGTGCCAGAACTTCTTTCGGATCATTCTCTCCAAAACCGGCACGTCCGCCGCCCCAGATACAATCTGCCGGAGCTCCATAGATCGAACCGATTTCACACCAGTCATAAAACCAGTCCCAAATGCTCTTGGATTTTCTTCATTCCCAGCTCCTTTGCATCCTATCTCCCTGCCTGCAATCCAAAACTATCTTTTTTGCTTTTCTCTCTCCGACATCGGGACTTCATTTTTCATGTAAGTATCCCACACCTGCATCCGGTCCTGCTCATCCAGTTTCCGCAGTACCTTTGCCGGAACCCCCGCCACGATGCAGTCATCCGGCACATCACGGTTTACGACCGCTCCAGCCGCAACGATACAGTTTTTCCCGATGGTCACTCCGCCACAGATTGTTGCACTCGAACAGATCCAGCTTCCGCTTCCGATGTGGATCGGCTTTGCATACTCAAGATCATGGAAACCGTCCGGATACTGCTGCGGCAGACGCTCATCGGAGAGGAACGGGTGGAATCATTTTTTCCAGAAGACGCTGCTTTCTTTTCTTCATCCACAGCGGTGTGCGGTTGAATTTATCACAGGTTTCCATCCCAAACGAATGGTATTTTTCCAGATCTTTGCTGTCGGCATTGTAGAGTCTGCCAGCTTTCATTCTTTCCCAGTTATTCATGTCTGTTTCTCCTTTTTTCTGATCGCATCCTCTATTCTTCTTTCTCCAGAAATGTCTGCACATTTTCTTTTGTAACTTTCTGATATGCGCGATATATATATTTATAATTTTTAAACGGATTTGGATTATTTTCATCCTCTGTAGCAATCGAAAATGCAAGATTTGCCATTGCTGCTGCCTGCCCTTCTTTATCGTTATATACGGTTGCTGCAAGTGTTCCGTCTTTTACCGCTTCAAGCCCTTCTTTTGTCCCATCTATTCCAAAAAATGCCGGCCGGTTTGTTTCCGTATACCCGAGCTTTTCATAAGCATCCATAGCACCGAGTGCCATTGCATCATTATTGGCAAGAACAACTTCCATCCGGTTGTTATATTGTCCGATCAGCTGTATCATACGGTTCTGTGCCTGCACACGATTCCAGTTTGCAATCTGATAACTCAGTTTTTCCAGTGCAATCCCCTGTTCTTTCAGGCTCTCCGCAACGCTTTCCGTTCTAATAATGGCATCCTGATGCCCCATTTCCCCCTCAAGTATCACATACTGGATCTTTCCATCATGATTACGGTCCACATCCGGATGTTCTTTGATATAATCTGCTGCAAGCTGTCCCTGCATCTGTCCGGATTGTTTTGCTTCTGCTCCGACATAATATAACTGATCCCACTGCATCAGGTCTTCTTCCACAGGTTCCCTGTTAAAAAATATAATGGGAATATCGTGTTCCTGCGCGGCTGTAATGATCTGCGACGGATCCGTCCGGTCTGCCAGATTGACGCACAGAATATCACAGCCATTGCCGATCATTTCCTGCACCTGATCGTCCTGCGTTCTCTGCGAATTTGCAGCATCCATAATGGTCAGACTGATATCATATCCCCTTTTTTCCAGTGTCCTGCATTCCCTTTTAAAATTTTCCAGAAGTTCCCCCAGAAAGGTATCTCTCTGGTCATAACATGCGACACCAATATAAATCTGTTTCGGTATTTCCTTTTTTTCGCTTCCACATGCACCATACAAAAGAATTCCCATCAGACCAATTAATGCCATAGCGTTTTTTATTTTTCTTTTATCCATGATAACCTCTGATTTTACCGGCTGATTGTAAACAGCAGATTCCGGTTCTCCTCCGAAAAAAGATTCTCCCGCGTGAGAACGGTATATGTAATCTGCCGGTCTTTCATTTTATAGAAAAAATTATGTCGTTTTTTAATAAGCTCTGCAACGCTTTCATAGCCTGCGTCAAACTCATCCGGAGCAACCAGACATTGTGCCCATCCTGCATCCAGATAATAAACTGCCTCCGTTGAATTTCCAATTCCATAGAGTACCGCCCCATACAGGTCATTATCCTTTGCCGCCTCCCCGGCTTCCACAAAGCTTGCATTATCCAAAGCCATCACGATATCCACCCTTCTTTGTGTCTGTAAATTGATTTTCTCTTTCGAATCATTTTCTTTTGATACAGACCATAAAATTTCTGCGCCACTCCCCTTTAATGTATCGCAAATCCCCTTCATTCTTTTTATCACTGCTTCTGAAGTGGCATGCTGCGAATAGATCCCAATCTTCTTCCCGATCAGATTTCCACGGTAATTTTCCAGAAGCTTTTGGGCAAGATCCGCACCCATATGGTAATGATCAGGTTCTATTGTATGCAATCCGGACGGTTCTTCGGGAAATGTATCTCCCACGGCCATTATAGGAACACTTTTTTCCAGCTGTTTTAGCTTTTGCTGCCCATCCCGGTTTGCAATCGGTTTTACGATCACCGCATCTGCTCCTTTTGCAATTTCCTGATTCATAATCTCAATCTCATCATTGGCGGTTTCCATATTGTCCTTACTGATGATCACAACATCTGTATCATATTCCCGTGCTGCCATTTTCAGTCCGTATTTAAACGCTGACCACTCGCTCTCATCCACATCCGGTATGATCACCGCAATTGTTTCTGGATCATGGCCGTTTTGCTTATAGATGATAAAGCCGAGAACCAGAATCACGAGAATTCCCAGAACTGCCTCTATTATCACAAATGTTTTTTTCCCATGTTTCATTTTAAGAATCCTCCGGCATATGGTGTTCCTCAAATTTCCTGCAGTTTTCCTCACTGTAAACAATCTCTGGGATGATAACTGTCACTGTCGTTCCCTCATCCAGTTCACTTTCTATCTGAAGTCCGTATGGTTCTCCAAACAATAACCGGAGCCGGTTATTTACATTTACAAGCCCGACTCCGGAGCCTTTTTTATGTACACGGTTTGTATCCTTTAATAACAGGTCAATCTCCTCTTCCGGAATCCCCATTCCGTTATCCGATACCTGCATAAAGATATTTTCTTGTTCTTTCCATCCGCGAATGAGGATTTTTCCGCAGTCATCCATCTCCCTTACGCCGTAATTGATCGCATTTTCAAGGATCGGCTGCAGCACAAGTTTCACGATACAATCATCCAGAATATCCGGACGGATATCAAATACAACTTCAAACTTATTTTTATACCGCACTTTTTGTATATTAACATAACTTTGCGCGTGCTGCAGTTCATCCCTTATGCGGATAACCGTATGTCCTTTTGAAAGGCTGATCCGGAAAAGCTTTGCCAGCTGCGTGATCATAAAGGCAGCTTCCTCATTTTTACCGCTCTCTATCATCCAGGTGATGGAGTCTAATGTATTGTATAAAAAATGCGGGTTGATCTGGCTTTGCAGCACATCAAATTCGCTTTTTCTTCTTTCATTCTGTTCCCATATGACTTTTTTCATCAGTTCGGAATTCTGCCGGTAGGATTCCTGAATGGATTGTCCCAGATGCCGGATCTCTGTTGAGCCTCCGATTGCAATCTTTTCTTCTTTTCCTTCCTGATATTCACGCACCGAGTGATCCAGTTTCATAATCGGCCGCGATATCCGCACGGAAATGATGCGGTTTACAAATACAAGCATCATTGCCATAAGCAGTAAAATAAGCAGGACAAACTGCTTTACATCGGCCATCTTATTTGTGAATATTTCATACGGCATAACACAGACCAGGCGCCATCCTGTATAACTGATTGCACCCACCATAACTTTTCTGTGGTTTTTTCCCAAATATTCATCGTAAATTTTTTCTTTGGACGAAGCTGCCTTTACGCTGCTTTCTGTATTCATGCCATTGTCAATTCTTGCCTGATGCGGATGATAAATAATATTTCCCTCACCATCACACAGATAAAAATACTGTCCTTTTCCTGACGTATTGATCCGTTCCATCATACGTGAAATCCCGGAATAGTCCATATCCACAAGCAGCACTCCCAACTGTGTATCTGTCCCATTCGTAAGTTCCACGACACGGCTGGAAGAAATCACCCAGTAATACCGACAGGTACCGTCATCAAATAAATTCTGGACATGGGGTGTGGAAAAATGGATATTCTCCATACGTGTTTTTGCCTGCATAAACCATCCCTGTCTGGTCACATCCGGTTCTTCTTTCTGGGCAACAACCGGCTCTGCTGCCATAAGGCTTCCGTATCCATTATATATAGCAATGCTCCTTAAGTTCTCTTTATTTGCCTCATATAAAAGATTTAACCCTTTGTGGATGGATTCGTTCTGTTCCCGGATATCGTTTTCCTTTATAACATCATAATATGCGGCATCCGATATCTGCCTCATATTCACAAGATAATTTTCTATGGAATCCACCGTCTGATCCATCATCTTTCGGTTATTATCCACAATATTCTGCTGTGTGATCCCCGAAAATCTCCAATATACCATCATGCCCATACAAATCATAATTAAGGTTGATATTACAGAAAATGCAACCATGATGGTTGACTGGATATCTCCCGGTTTATTTTTCATTTTTTTCATATGCTGTCCTGTATTTTGAAGGGGATACCCCAAACTGTCTTTTAAACACATAACTGAAGTAATTTGGATCGGAATATCCCACACTCTTTGCAATCATATAACTTTTTTCCGCGGTTTCCACAAGCATGCGTGCCGCCTTATCCATACGGTATTCCGTCAGGTATCCGACAAAAGAATTCCCTGTTTCTTTTTTGAACATGCTTGAAAAATAAGAATTTGACACGCCCAGTTCTTTACAGATATCGTCAAGCCCTAAATCTTCCTGCTGATAATTGTCGTGCACATATTCTTTTGCCCTCCCGATCAGGGATTTCTTGGAATGATACCGGGCATCTGCCATGTCATCATGCAGCATACAGCAGAATTTTAAAAGCCATTTCTGCAAAACCTGCGGTTCTAAATTACACAGTTCATTATACAAAGAACCGATACCTCCCGGTATTTTTGTGGTATCCATTTCATTGTTGACCATAAAATGATACAGTTCGCCAATGAGTTCCATAACTGCCACATGATATTTTTCCAATGATTTCAGGTCAAGGAATTTATGCTGCATGTAAACTTCTATGGCATTTGCAATATCTTCATTTTCTCCAAGGCAGATCTTTTTGAACACATTGGACAGTTCTGTTTTCTCTCCGGCATCCCTTTGGATTTTTCTCTGTGGAACAATCTCTTTTAAATTTATCGCCCGGTTGCTTCCATATAAAACACGATAGGAAACCGCTTCCCTGGCGCTTTGATACGATGCTGCAATCTTTGCAATGTGCCCACATACCTGACCGATCCCTATGGTTACTTTTGCCCCCATAATATGATGGATATATTTACAGAAACGGTCACAGGCATCCGTCAGTTCTGAAATTTCTTCCTCACTTTTTAACTGCATAATCATAATGGTATCCCCAAGATAGCGAAAACGCTTCGCGTTCCATTTTTCCCCGAGGTTCTCCCCTGCCTGCCGGTCTACCGATACCGAAAGCAGCCGTATATCCATGCCCTCCGGAACCTGACTTGCCGATGTGTGTATGATCAGGCAGCAATACCACGGGCCTGTAAAAGCAATCTGGTAATCCTTAAAATAATGCGGCATCTCCTCTTCCGGAATACGTCCTTCAATAAGCGTTGTATACAAATTCGCCTGCAGCATCGGAAGGGAATCCGCATAATATTTTTTCAAAAGATCCGTATTTCTTTTTTCACTGATCTCATAGTCCAGTTTCTCTTTCAGACGCTTAAACACTTCTGTTATTTCAACAGCATTGAGCGGCTTTAAAATATATTCCTCGATTTCAAGATGCACGGCTTCTTTTGCATATTCAAAATCATCAAACCCGGTAAAAAGCAGAATTTTTGTTTTGCCGGATACTTTGCTTTTATATGCGCACACAATTCCAGTCCGTCCATATACGGCATCCGGATGTCCGTCATAACAACATCCGGCTGCATTTCTTCAAGCATGTCCATTGCTTTAAATCCGTTGTTTGCATGCCCGGTAACCTGAAAACCGAGTTCCTCCCATTTGACTTTTTTAACGATGGCTTCAATGACTTCTTCTTCATCATCCACCAGCAATAATGTATACATATCTCTTCCCCCATGTTATTTTATTTATTATAGCAATTTGTCCAGATAAAGTAAAACCTTTCCAACATAAAACAGAGATGCCCTGCATGTTTCATGCATCACCGGCATCCCTGCTTTTTCATTATAGAGGAGAGTATATGTTTTATTTTTTCTGAACGTATTTCAGACAATCCAGTGTTACTGCAACAAGGATGATAATACCTGAGAATACGAACTGGAGGTTGGTATCAATACCCAGGATTGTGAGGGAGTATGTTAATGCTGTAAAGATACATACACCGGTAACAACACCGGAAATCTTACCAATACCACCGGTAAATGATACACCACCGACAACGCAGGCTGCAATGGCATCCATATCCCAGCCCTGTCCATAAGCGGCAGAACCAGATCCTACCATTCGGGTACATTCAAGCCAGGAACCGAATCCGTAAAGGATACCGGCCATAATAAATGCACCAAGTGTTACTGCAAATACAGAGATACCTGAAACTGCTGCTGCCTCCGGATTTCCTCCGACTGCATAAAGATTTTTACCAAAGGTTGTTTTGTTCCAGATAAACCATACAATGACAATTGCTGCAACTGCCCAGAGAATGATGGTCGGGAATCCATTGACTTTTGGAATTACCATATTCGGAATGGTCGGCTCGATCGCTCCGAAGGAAACACCTTTTGTCGCATAAGTTACCAGACCAAAAATGACAAGCATGTTTGCCATGGTCGATATAAACGGATGCATCTTGAATTTCGCTGTAAAAAATCCGGCTATACTTGTAAAGAACGTACATAATACAATACATGCTACCAGTGCAAGAATGACTCTTGCCGGTGTCGGTACTTTCGTAAAATCAAAGATGTGTCCGAACACACCACCTGTATTTACACCCTGATGCATGATAATGGTTGCGGTTGTCATTCCCATACCAACCATTCGTCCAACGGAAAGATCCGTTCCTGTAAGAAGGATCAGACCTGCAACTCCAAGTGCTAAAAACATTCTAGGCGATGCCTGCTGGAGAATATTTAAAATATTATTATACGTAAGAAGCGGCGTTCCTTTTTTGATTGGAGTTATGATACATAACGCAACAAAAATAAGAATGATCGCGATGTAGAGTCCATTCTGTAAAAGGAATGTTCTCCGGTTAAATGTATACTTATAATTTTCCCATTTCTGTGCCTGATTTTCTGCAAATGTAAATTTGGACAACCGGAGCAGATCAATCAGATGATACTTGTAACTGTACGCATCATGCTTCCGGTCTTTAATCCTCTGATACTCTTTTTCCAGTTCAATCTTTTCATTGGAAACACGGTTCTTATATACATAATTTTCTTCTTTGACCTCGGCCTGGGCGGAAGTCTTTGCCAGAGTTTCTTTGTGTTCCTTTTCAATCTTTGCAAGTTTCTGCTGATGCTCCTGCAGTGCCTGTTCCTTTTCCGCTATACAACTTGCCTTAACTGCATTATAATACTTGTCAAAATTATTTTTGAGATAATTTTCTGCTTTCCCGATCAGTTTTGCGATCTGGTCTTTGTTCTGTGCCTCTACCGCTTTTGCCTGTTCAAGCTCCTTCTGGCAGGATGCAATCTCAGAATCTTTTTCCCCTTTGGAAAGTGTTTTATCTCTTTTTACGTTTTCGATCCTGCTCTGGTACATAATGACTTTTGCCGTACCATCTTTTCTGAGTTCATCAATCTCTTTTTGTATTTTTCCGACATATTCCTCAATCGGCTGACGCAGTGTTTTTTCCTGCTCCGCTGTAAGAATCTTGCTATTTGCCATATCTGTCCCCCCTGCCTATAAATATTTCGCGCTGAGGCGAAGTAATTCTTCCTGATTCGTTTCCTTTGTATTGACAATGCCCGCAAGCCGTCCGTTCGACATGACACCGATCCGGTTTGTAATACCAAGGATTTCCGGCATCTCAGAAGAAACCACGATAATGGTCTTTCCCTGTTTTGCCATCTGTATGATCAGGTCATAAATTTCATATTTTGCGCCGACATCAATTCCTCTTGTCGGTTCATCCATCATAAACACCTTCGGTTCACGCTCGAGCCACTTTCCAAAAATAACCTTCTGCTGGTTTCCTCCGGAAAGACTTGAAATCATATCGTTTGGTCCCAGACATTTGGTATGCATGACTTTAATTTCATTTGCGGTAGCCTTTGTCATTTTCGGTTCTGAAAGTGCCGCGCCTTTTTTATATGCATTAAGATTTGCAATGGTTGTATTAAATGTAAGATTCCCTTTCAGGAATAATCCATTTGCCTTCCGTTCTTCCGTAATAAGCGCGAATCCATAATCCATTGCCTCTTTTGCACAGCTGAAATTCATAAGCTTATGGTTCAGATAAACACGGCCTGCGGCTCTTGTGCGGATACCGAATATGGTTTCCAGCAATTCTGTCCGTCCGGCTCCCACAAGGCCATATAAGCCAAAAATCTCCCCTTCACGGACATCAAATGTAACATCCTGTAAATACGGCTCATATTTTGTGGACAAATGCTGGATTGATAAAATAACATCTTTCGGCTGATTATCCACCGGTGGAAAACGGTTTTCCAACACACGGCCTACCATTGCAGTAATCAGTTCATTCATATTTGTTTCTTTTGCACTTTTTGTCATGACCAGATTTCCATCCCGGAGTACGGAAATATCATCACAGATCTCAAATATTTCATCCATTTTATGTGAAATATAAATAAGGGAGATGCCCTGGTCACGAAGCATCCGCATCATATCAAAAAGTTTATCCACTTCCTGTACGGTAAGTGATGATGTTGGCTCATCCAATACGATTACTTTCGAATTATATGAGATCGCCTTTGCAATTTCACACATCTGCCGCTGGGAAACGGACATATTTCTCATCGGCTGATCCAGATTCACCGTCATTCCCAGTTTCCGGAATAATTCCGAGGCTTCATTTTTCATTCTTCCCTCATCGATCATCCCAAGGGAATTTACCGGGTATCTGCCAAGAAAGAGATTATCCACAACATTTCTCTCCAGACACTGGTTTAACTCCTGATGCACCATTGCAATCCCATTTTCAAGTGCATCCTTCGGACCGGAAAAATTCACTTCTTTTCCGTCAAGGTATATAGTTCCTTCGTCTTTCTGATAAGTTCCAAAAAGACATTTCATCATTGTTGACTTACCGGCACCATTTTCTCCCATAAGTCCCATAACTGTTCCTTTTCTCACATCAAGGTTGATATGATCAAGTACTCTGTTGCGGCCAAATGATTTACTCATGCCACGTATCGATAAGATAATATCTTTGCTCTGATCCCCCATACTATCCGCTCCTATCCTTTTGTTTTCGGGGAGAGAACCGCATTTCTCCCCCCGAAGTTAAGTTGTTTTACTGATTTAAAAGAGCTGTGTAAGAAGCTGCATTATCTGTTTTCACCATGTTGATGGCAAAAGCATCGTACTGTCCCGGATTGCCCAGACGGTTTGTGATATTAGACTCTGTCTGTCCGTCACCACCAATGTACTCAACATCCAGATTTAAAAGGTCATCATACTTCTGTAACAGCGGCTGATAAGTAGAACTCAGGAAGTTATCAGAAGCATTGTAAATATTCAGCCATACCTTCTTTGTCGGATGGGCAGATGCATCTAACTGCTTGGATACCGGTTCCCATACAACGGTAGAATCTGTAAAATCTTTGTAGTTATCAGAGGTTACTGCCACGTTCAGGGAGTAGTAAGATCTCTCGTCTTCTTTGTATACATAAACATCATTGCTTAATACATTTCCTGCATCGTCTGCGGTTCCGATACCCGTGTCAACATCTACACCATCCAGTGCATTTCTAAGAACACGCAGTGTCAGGTATGCCTGTACGTCTGCATGCTGGCTGATCGTTCCACCGTAGCCTTCTGCAATTGCTGCAACTGCATCGCTGTTTGCATCATATCCGAATGTCGGTACACCGTTATCCTTTGACCATGCATTAAACATTGACATTCCCATTCCATCATTGTTGGATACAACGACATCAATGGAATCCCCGAAAGAAGATGACCATGTACCAATCGCGTTGCCGGCTGTTGCTGCATCCCATGTAGCACCTGCTGAGTTTTTCATTTCCTGGGAAGCAAGTTCACGGATCACATAGGTTTTTCCACCTACTTCAATGCTTCCGTCCTGAACCTGTGATGCTTTTCCATCGGTATTGGTTCCTGCCGGTGCACTGTCTGCCTCGCCGTTTTTATCCACTGCTGTTCCAAGTGCTTTTCTGACACCTCTTGTACGGGCAATGGAATCATTGTGACCGATATCACCGATTGCTAAAACATAGCCGATCACGCCATCTCCGTTACGGTCAATCTTGTCAATATTTTTCTCGATGTAATCTTTTACCATGGTACCCTGAAGTTCTGCACCCTGATTTGCATCAAACCCTACATAATAAGTATCTTTGTTAAAATTGAGTGCTGTCATGTCAAGCTCTCCTGTAGAACTGTTTGACGGCTGACGGTTAAACCATACCAAAGGTTTATCCTTGTTTGCGACAGTTGAGGTAGAAGTGCCTCCCCCTGTATTGCCTGCCTGTGTGCCACCGCCGTTGTTTCCCCCATCGGCTCCGCATGCTGCGGTTGAAAGTGCAAGTACCGCCATCATCATAATTGCAACAATTTTCTTTTTCATAAGAATTTCCCCCTTCTTGTTTTGTTTGTAATGCTAGTATACGGGATTTTTATCTCATAAACTATAGAATATTTTTTGGTTCACATTAAAAATTTTCATATTTTTCCGTTATTTGTTCAATTTTTTCATATTTTTTCTTTGCCATTTCGTCACTTTGCCGTTGATTTGTACTAAAAAAAGCCATCTTTCTTTACAAAGATGGCTTTTTAAATCTTTTATAAAAGGCTCTGTTATCCTTGTTCCAGAATCACATGCCACGCCTCACACAGCCGTTCCAGCGACCACGCGGCATTTGCCGGACTTGTGGATGGAAGCACCATCGCTTCGATCCCCGTGACCGGAAACTGGTATCTTTTATAAAGCTGTCCTGCCTTGTTTCCGTTTGCATAAATACGTGTTATGTTCGTTTTTTCCAGAATCATGCCAATATCCGTCGGCTGTACATTTTTAATACTGCTGTCACTTGAGCCTTTGATGTCACAGCTTTGGATCACATCCCACAGGGCAATCCGGTGGGCAAGCAGCATGGCTTTTTTCTCCTCAATTGTATCCGGAACCGGCTCCTTTAAAAGTGTTGCAAGCACTTTCCAAAAACGGTTCTGTTTGTGCCCGTAATAAAAATTGTTTTCTCTTGATTTGACGGACGGCAGGGTTCCTAATATGAGAATTTCGGAAGCTTTGTCGTACACCGGTTCAAACGAATGGACAATGTGTTCATATTCCATGGGATTCTCCTTTTAAAGTTACCACCCTATCCGTATCCATCTTACTGCTTATCCTTCTCTAAGATCTGGTCAATCGCAGCTGTCACCTTTTTGTAAACTTCATCACTCGTGATTCCGCCCATGATTGGATCTCCGACAATGTTGCCATTACGGTCAACGAGAACTGTCGTTGGAAATGCCATAATATTTGTTGCGTATTTACCGGCCTCACTGTCCGAATCAAGGGAAAGGTTGGTATAGTCTGCCCCCTGTTTTTTCAGGATGCTTTTTGCTTCCGCAATTCCCTCTTTGTTACCATCGAGTGAATCCGTGTTTACGCCAATGACCTGACCGCCCTTTGCCTTCAGTTCTTCATTTAATTTGTTGAGTGCCGGAAGTTCCTCCACACATGGCGTGCATCCATTAAACCAGAAATTAACAACCGTTACCGCATTCTGTGAAAAAATGCTGCTATCCACCTTATTTCCATCCAGATCCTTCGCCTGAAAAGACGGAAAGACGGATGTTTCTGCATTCGCGCTTTGGGCGCCGGAATTTTCTGTTCCCATCTGCGCGGTAAGTTCCGTTACCTGATCCTCGATTTTCTTAATCTCTTCGATATCCTTATCCAGCTTTTTCAGGTCTGCCTCCGAAAACTGGTCCTTCACATGATCCAGCTGTGTCTCCAGAAACGTTCCATAATTTTGTTCTCCTGCGTCTGCAGCTTTGTTTTTGTCAATGTTATTAAAAACCGTATTCCACAATTCCTGATGTTTCGCAATAATGGCATTTTCCTTTTCGTACAGTTTGTTGAGTTCTGCATTACCAGCCCCTGTATCTTCTGCAGACTGTGCCTGCGTTTCCGTCACATTGCTGCCTTTTTCCGAGGCATTGCCACAGGCGGCAAGTCCAAATACCAGAGTCATAACCAGTAACATTACTGTAAGTTTTTTCATTTTAATTATTCTCCTTCTTCTTTTTTGATTTTTCCGCAAATCCATACTTATAACTGATTGCTTCTACCGGACATTCCTTCACACATGCTCCGCAGCGTATACATTCCGTATGATTTGGATGCCGGACCACATCCACATCCATTTTACAGACACCGGTACATTTGCCGCAAGATACACATTTACCGGTATCTATATGCATCTGTAAAAGAGATACTTTATTAAAAAGCGCATAGACTGCGCCAAGCGGACAGATCCATTTGCAGAATGGGCGATAAAACATAAGGCTTAACAACACGACCGCAACCAGTATTCCGGCCTTCCATGTAAACAGCTTTCCCAATGCCGCACGGATGCCTGCATTTGCAATCGAAAGTGGAAGTGCCCCCTCTAATACGCCCTGTGGACAGAGGTATTTGCAAAAAAATGGATCCCCCATTCCCAGCTGGTTCGTCACCAATATAGGAAGCAGAATAACGAAAACCAAAAGAATTCCATATTTGATAAACCGATTACACTTTCCTGCCGGGATAAAGATTTGTGTCTTCTGGCGGATACGCTCAACCAATCCCTGGAACAGCTCCGTGCCATGCAGCATTGTTTTAAACAGGGAAACACCCAGCTGCAGGCTGCCATCACGAGCATTTCCCACGATCTGCGCACGCCGCTGACTGCCATCTGCGGCTATCTGGAACTTTTAGAAAAAGAACCGTTATCTGCTGCCTCCCTCCAGTATGTTGCCATCATCCGGGAACGCACGGATGTGATGACACAACTGACGGAAGAACTGTTCCGGTATTCGGTTGTCCTGTCTGTGCCTTTGGCACAATCCTTGCAGGAAGTGTCGGTAAATCGCATTTTAGAAGGAAGCATTGCCGCAATGTATGCGGTGCTCAAAAGACACCGGATCACACCGGACATTACCATGACCGACCGGACTTGGGCTTTCATTGCACGGGCGCTGGTGGAGCAGATGCACGGGCAGATGGATACCGCTTATGAAGCGGGGAGGCTTGTCATCCAGAGGCAGATTTAGTTTATTTTTTTATAAAACAGACCAAAAATAAAGCAACTACAACAACTCCTGTGCCTATGATTATACACCTCTTTGCTGTGGTGACTTCTTTTTGATATAAGCGAAATAATTCTCCGGAATGATGCTTTCTATTATGGAGACCAATCATTGCATAGATCAAAAAGAATGCAACTCCGAATATTAAAATTACACTCAGTCGTCCCCAAGCAGAAGGAATGGTGTATTGACCGATTATGATACATAGCAGGATCATAAAATACACGATTTTATTTTGCCCATATCCTAAAGGAAGTTCTTTTTTATAATTTCTATACATCATTTTTCCATAATAAACGATCATGCATATTAAAAATAATAGATAGATTATCATAACCATCATCCTCATTGTATACCTCCTTAATTTTGTCTCATACGAGAAAATGTCACATCCGCCTCCGGATCGGTAAGCTCTATATTGATCCGACTGTTGCGCCGCTCATGAAGCAATAATTGTTTTGCTGTCTCTGTGCTGATTCCCTTTTCTTTCTTCTCATTGGTCTGAACATACTGTTTCCCCGATAGTATCACTATTCTTTTCGAATCGTATTGCATATAGTTACGAAAAATATGAAAATTTTCAGTCCGGCATAATAATCCGGATCAGATGTTTATCCAACATGATTGTCCGATTCCAGGGATTGATAATAATCCCTGCGATCTCCGGCACAGTAAGTGCTGCTTCAAACATCCTGCCGATCTCTGACAAAAATGTCGACTTCACCTGATCTGCACCTTTTAATTCTTCCTCAAAGCTGGTAAATGCCGACCACCAGATTTTACCGTCCGGAGTTCTCACTGTCTGTAACTTCATTTGTGCCTGTGCCGGATCCGGTTCCACAGCAACGATCAGTTGTCCTCCCTCTTTCATCCGCCGCCGGATCACCGTCAACGTATGTGCAAGCTGCTCCTGTGTGGCTTCTTTCTGAAGCGCAAAAATTGCATCTTCTATTCTTTCATTGCCCTTTAATCCCTCATCCTGATATTCATTTTTCTTATTCATATTTCATATCCTCTCTTGTCTGCTTCTTTCTATTATAAAATGAGAGGTTTCTTTTTGAAAGCTATTTCTTTCAGATTCTCCTTTGGGGAGAATTCTTTTAACGGAACCGTCCTTCTCTTTTTCTGAGACTGCGAACCTCCAACTCTCCAACTCATAGATTGTATTCTCTGCACGTTTCTTCTATACTGAAAGCAGACAGACACTGCAGCAACTGTCTCTTACGAAATGGAGGTTCCACTATGTCACAAAATAATATTGGCGAATTTATACAACAATCCAGAAAAGCCAGAGGATTTACACAGAAAGATCTCGGTGACCGGATCGGCGTCAGTGATAAAACCATATCCAAATGGGAAAACGGAGTTTCCCATAGTTAAAGATACCACACCAAATATGATGAACCCA
>ERZ1673738.2962-NODE-2962-length-20283-cov-7.478742_pt1 | contig 20283 bp, 15 predicted proteins | sample MGYA00580198_ERZ1673738 | MGnify/ENA primary metagenome ERZ1673738 (study PRJEB41218, sample SAMN15661784) | gut metagenome | host: Homo sapiens | place: Canada: London | collected 2015-08-20/2019-03-30 | study: EMG produced TPA metagenomics assembly of...
GGTATGCTCCTGATTGTTTCCGGTCCCAGCGGTTCCGGAAAATCGACTCTCGCCAAACGGATGTTCGAGCATTTTGACGGAATCGAGTTCTCGGTCTCCTGCACAACCCGCGCCATGCGCGCCGGCGAAGTTCACGGGAAAGACTACCATTTCATTTCGCAGGAACAGTTCCGCGAACACATCGCAAACGGGGATTTCGTAGAGTTCGCCACGGTTCACGGAAACAGTTACGGAACGCTGAAATCCGAAGTGATCTCGCGCGTGGAAAGCGGGATCGACGTTCTGCTGGACATTGACGTGCAGGGGGCAATCCAGATCAAGAAACTTGCGGCGGCGGACCCGTTCTTCGGACGCTGCCTTGAAACAGTGTTCGTAACTCCGCCGAGCCATACGGTGCTGGAACAGCGTCTGCGCGGGCGGGGCACCGATTCCGAAGAGGTCATTGCGCGCCGTCTCGCAAACTCCAAAAAGGAACTGGAACTCTGGCGCGAATACAAGTATATTATTGTCAACGATGATTTGAACACTGCCTCGGAAGCATTGTCCGGTCTCATAAAATCATTCAGGCTGTCGAGTGCCAGATTAAAGGAGCCGCCATTTGATGAATACTGAAAAAAAGAAAAAAATCATTCTGGGAGTCACCGGAGGAATCGCCGCCTACAAAAGCGCGGAACTTTGCAGCCAGCTCTGCAAGGCATCTTACGATGTGCATGTCATCATGACGGCAAGCGCCCAGAAGCTCATGACGGAACGCTGTTTCCTGACCCTCTCCCGGAATCCTGTGATCTGCAATCTCTGGGATGTCCCGGAATGGCGCCCCGAACATATTGAATTGTCCGAATCCGCCGATCTGCTGGTCGTTGCGCCATGCACCGCGAATTTCATCGGGAAATATACCCACGGGATCGCGGACGATGCATTGACGACAACCGCGATGGCGTTCCGGGGGAAAGTCCTGCTTGCCCCCGCAATGAATACGCGGATGTGGGAAGCGCCGGCGCTTCAGGAAAATTGCAGAATACTCCGAAACCGCGGCGTTTATTTCATCGGGCCGGAAAGCGGACGTCTCGCCTGCGGTGACGAAGGCAGGGGCAGGATGTCCGAGCCCGCCGATATCGCCGCCGAGGTCAGACGGCTGTTAAGCGAATGAACCGTCCCGTCTCAAACGGGTTGAATCCGGAAAGATAAAAATATTCTGCCGGATTTCAGGGCGGAACTCTGTTTTCTCCGCCCTTTCGACGGACTGCCGGCAGCCGCATTCATTACGCCCGTTGCATCATTTTCTGACGGCAAAATGAAAAATTCTGTTGTAATTCCCTGAAAACATGGTATATTATAAGCTACATTTTTTTTAACAGGGAAGCAGGCCATTTTTTATGCAGAACATCAGAAACATCGCTATCATAGCGCACGTAGACCACGGCAAGACCACTCTCGTAGACGAGATCATCAAACAGGCGAAAATTTTTCGTGAAAATCAGGAAATGCACGAGTGTTTCCTTGACAACAACGATATCGAACGGGAACGCGGAATCACGATCCTCGCAAAGAATATCAGCGTCCGCTACAAAGACAGCAAAATCAATATCATCGACACCCCCGGGCACAGCGATTTCGGCGGTCAGGTCGAGCGCGTGCTCAATATGGCGGACGGCGTCCTGCTTCTCGTCGATTCCGCCGAGGGACCGCTTCCGCAGACACGTTTCGTCCTTGACAAAGCGCTCAAGCTCAACCTGAAACCGATCGTCATCATCAACAAAATCGACCGTCCCGACGCGCGCCCCGAAGAGGTTCTCAGCAAAGTATTCGATCTTTTCATCGACCTCAACGCAAGCGAGGAACAGCTCGATTTCCCGATCCTTTACGCAAGCGGACGCAACGGCTGGGCGACCGAGGACCTCAAGAACGGTTCCCGCGAGTCCATACTCCCGCTGATGGATGCGATCCTGAAATACATTCCCCCGACTCCGATGCACGAGGGTCCCGTCCAGCTTCAGCTCACAACGCTGGACTACAATGATTACGTCGGGCGTATCGGGATCGGGCGCGTTCACCGCGGCAATCTCAAACTCGGCGTGCCTCTGACTCTTATCAAGCGCGACGGCAGGACCTATCCAGTTCAGCTCAAGCAGATTTTCACGTTCGAAGGCATCGAACGCAAAGAGACCAGCGAAGTCCAGTGCGGCGACCTCTGCGCGATTGTCGGCGTGGAGGGAATCGACATCAGCGATACCCTCGCGGATGCGACGCACCCGGAAAAAATGCCGCCGATCGCCATTGACGAGCCCACGCTGTCCATGATGTTCCGCGTCAACGACTCACCGCTCTTCGGCAAGGAGGGCAAATACATCAGCAGCAGGCACATCCGGGAGCGTCTTCTCAAAGAAGCCGAGCGCGACGTCGCCCTGCGAGTCGAAGACAACGGAACCGACTCCTTCAACGTCAGCGGGCGCGGCGTTCTTCATATCTCGATCCTGATTGAAAACATGCGCCGGGAAGGATATGAACTCACGATCTCCCAGCCGCACGTCATCACGAAAATGATCGACGGGCAGGTTCAGGAACCGGTCGAACTGCTCTCTGTCGACGTGCCGGACGGAAGCGCCGGAAAAGTCATCGAACTCGTCGGCGTAAGAAAAGGCGAGATGATCAAGATGGAGGCGCACACCTCGCGGCAGATTCTCGAATTCTACATTCCGACCCGCGGGCTGATCGGGCTGCGCAGCAAAGTCATGACGGCAACCGCAGGCGAAGCGATCATGTCGCACATGTTCTCGCACTACGAGCCGTTCAAAGGCGATATCCCGCAGAGAATCAACGGCGTGATGATCAGCATGGGCGGGGGCAAAGCAATTCCCTACGCCATCGACGGACTCCAGCAGCGGGGTACCTTCTTCATTGAGCCGGGTGTGGAAACCTACGAGGGCATGATCGTCGGAGAACACTGCAAGGAAGGTGATATCGAGGTCAATGTCCAGCGTGCCAAGAAACTGACGAACATGCGCGCCGCCGGCTCCGACCGCAATATGAAAATCGCCCCCGCCCAGAAAATGAGCCTGGAGGAGGCGCTGGAATACATTGCCGACGATGAATATGTGGAGGTCACGCCTCTGAACATCCGCCTCCGTAAAAAATATCTCTCGGAGATCGAGCGCAAGAAAATGCGCAACTCCAAGCAGAAAAGCGAATAACCCTGCAACCGGCCCGGAACCATGATCGACTTTATTGATGTCAGCAAAAGTTACGGCAAACGTGATATTTTCGACCATGCCTCGTTCCGGATCAACAAAGGCGAACGCGTCGGAATCGTCGGCCCGAACGGTTCCGGAAAAAGCACGATGTTCCAGATCATCTGCGATGAAATTTCCGCAGACAAAGGCGAAATCATCCTGCCGAAGAAAGCACGTATCGGGCACCTCCACCAGCAGTTGGATTTCTTCCGTGACGAGGACCCGCTGATCTCGTTCGCAAGCACCGCCAGCGGGGAACTCCCGAAAATTTTGGAACGCATTCACCAGCTTGAAGCCGACGTGAAAGAACTCTCCGCCGAAAAAGAGCGGCAATCCGCTCTGGACGAAATCGGGCACCTGCAAAGTGTCTATGAATCGCTCGGCGGCTATGAAATGAAACACCGCGCCGCGGCGGCTCTTGCCGGACTCGGATTCAAAGAGACGGATCTGGAAAAGCCGATGGGGTCGTTCAGCGGCGGCTGGCAGATGCGTGCCTGCATGGCGAAGACGCTGCTCGGAGAACCCGATATTCTTCTGCTCGACGAGCCGTCCAACTATCTGGACACGCCCGCCGTGGAATGGCTCCAGAAGCGTCTGCGCAATTACAGCGGAACGCTGCTCCTGATCTCGCACGACCGTTTCCTGCTGAACTCAATCACGAATATCACGCTGGAAGTGGACAACGGGCATGTCACCCGTTATCAGGGAAACTACAACTATTACGTGCATGAGCGGGAAGAACGCCGGCGCCACGCCGAAGCGGCGCAGGAGAACATCGACCGCAAAAAGGAACAGTTGGAACGCAACATCAATCGGTTCCGCGCAAAAGCGTCAAAGGCGGCGCAGGTCCAGTCATGGATCAAGATGCTCGACAGGATCGAAGATGCGGACGTGCCGGACGATCTTCATTTCCGCGGAGCAATCCGGATTCCCGATCCGCCCCATTCCGGCGCGGAGACAATGCGCCTTGAGGATGTCTCGTTCTCTTACGACGGAAAAAGAAATATCCTGGAAAATATCTCGCTTTCCGTGGCGCGCGGCGACAAACTCGGCATCGTCGGCTACAACGGAATGGGGAAAACGACGCTTCTGAAAATCCTTGCGGGAGTATTGGCTCCGACCAAGGGGACACGGGTGCCGGGTCATAAGGTCGTAACCGGATATCAGGCGCAGGAATTCGCAGAACTGCTGACTCCCGATATGACGGCATTCGATATCGTCAGGGAAGCAAGCGGCGGCAATGTGCCTTCACAGCGCATCCGTGAAATCCTCGGCGCTTTCGGATTCTCCGGGGAAAGCGCGGAAAAACAGTGCAAAGTTCTGAGCGGCGGAGAAAAAATCCGTCTCTGTTTTGCGCGCATCTTCGTGAATCCGCCGAATTTCCTCGTGCTGGACGAGCCGACGACGCACCTCGACATCGCCGCACGCGAAGCGCTCCAGCAGGCGATCTGCAACTATACGGGAACGGTCTGCATCGTCAGCCACGACATTGAATTTCTGCGGGGAACCGTGACAGGCATCGTGGAAATGCGCTCTCCGGGAATCCGTCTGCACTATGGAAATTACGACTACTACCGGGAGCGGATCGCCGCGGAGCAGAACGCGGAAAAAGCCGCGGCTTCCGGCAGCACGGAAACGGGATCCCCCGATTTGAACTCAAAAGAGCGACGCCGGGAGCGGGCGCAGAAACGCCAGGAGATGTCCAAAGACAAACGCCGCCTGGAAAATGAAGTGGCGCGTCTGGAAAAACTCATTGAAACCTCCGAAATTGAAAAAGAGCAGATCATCGCCGCGCTTGCCGCTCCGTCCGGCGGCGTGGATTTCGCGGGATTGCAGAAAAAACTCAATGAACTGGACCGCACAATCACGGAAACGACGGAACATTGGGAACGTTCCGCCTCGGAACTCGAAGAACTCATGACCGCATACAATGCCCTTCATGAAGACTGAAGTCCGAATCTCCGTATAAAATCAAGCCGGAGCTTTTGCTTTCCCCTGAAATCTCCGAACATCTCCGGGACACCGCTCCTCCTTTCCCTTGAAAAAACGGTATTTACGGAGTAAATTACGCGATGAGAAAATGAACTGAAAACAACTTGCGGAAAGAACGATACATGGCAGACCTGAACAAGATACGTAATTTTTCCATTATCGCACACATCGACCACGGAAAGTCCACTCTGGCGGACCGTCTCCTTGAAGCGACCCATACCATTGAAGCGCGCGACCTTGTCCATGCCCAGCTTCTGGACGCCATGGACCTGGAACAGGAACGCGGCATCACGATCAAGGCGCACCCCGTACGCATGATCTACAAGGCGAATGACGGCGAGGAATACGAACTGAACCTGATCGACACTCCCGGCCATGTGGACTTCACTTACGAGGTCAGCCGTTCCCTTGCCGCCTGCGAGGGGGCAATCCTCATTATCGACGCGACACAGGGGGTTCAGGCGCAGACCGTCGCCAATGTGAACCTCGCGTTCAAGCACAATCTCAAAATCATCCCCGTCATCAACAAGATCGACCTTCCGGCTTCGGATCTCAACATGTGTTACGAACAGCTGGAGGAGATTCTTGCAATCCCGCGCGAAGAGGCAATCGCCGTCTCCGCCAAGGAGGGAACGGGAATTCCTGCGGTGCTGGAAGCAATCGTGAAACTTGTTCCCCCGCCGAAAGGAGCCGTTGACAAACCGACGAATGCGCTCATATTCGACTCCATCTACGATGCCTACCGGGGAGTCGTCACCTATGTCCGCGTCTACAACGGAGGCTTCAAACGCGGCGACAAGCTGCGTCTGCTCAGCACCGGGCTGGAAAGCGAAATCAAGGAAGTCGGGGTATTCACGCCGGAAATGAAAGCCATCAGCCAGCTTACCGCAGGTTCGGTCGGTTATCTGATTCCGAATATCAAGAGCCCTTCGGATACAAAGATCGGCGACACGGTCACGGAGGTCAAAAACCCGTGCACGGAACCGCTTCCCGGTTTTCAGGAAATCCGCCCGATGGTGTTCAGCGGCATTTATCCCATCGACACCGCCGATTACGAACAGCTCAAATTCAGCATGGCGAAACTTCAGCTCAACGATGCCGCGTTCGTCTACCAGCCGGAGACCTCCGCCGCACTCGGATTCGGGTTCCGGTGCGGGTTCCTCGGGCTGCTTCACATGGAGATCATTCAGGAACGCCTGCGCCGTGAATACAACATGGATATCATCGCAACTTATCCGAGCGTGATCTACCATGTCTACCTGAACAACGGAACCATGGTCAACGTGGACAATCCGGTTCACCTGCCCGATCCGTCGGAAATCAACCGCATCGAGGAACCGCTCATCAACGCCAGGATCATGGCGCCGACCACCTACATGGGCGACATCATGAACCTCATCATGCAGAAACGGGGAATCTGCACCAACACGGAAAGTGTTGACGGAAGGCATATTCTGCTTACGGCGCGCATTCCGATGCACGAGATTCTGATTGATTTCCATGACAAGCTCAAGTCGATCACCCGCGGTTACGGCAGCATGGATTATGAACCTGCCGGATATCAGGCGGACAAACTGGTCAAGCTGGATATGCTGGTCAACGGCGAGCCCGTGGACGCATTCTCCACGATCGTCCATGCGGACCATGCCTACAACCGCGGCAGAATGCTGGCGGAAAAGCTGGCGGGAGTCATCCCGCAGCATCAGTTCCAGGTGGCGGTGCAGGCGGCGATCGGCGGCAAAGTCATCGCCCGTGAAACAGTCCGGGCGCTGCGGAAGAATGTTCTAGCGAAATGCTACGGCGGCGATATCACGCGTAAGCGCAAACTCCTCGAAAAACAGAAAGAGGGCAAGAAGCGCATGAAGCAGATCGGAAGCGTCAATATCCCGCAGGAGGCATTTGTCGAGGTTCTGAAATCCAACAACGAATAGCGGAAGCGAAGATGCAGGCAATGAGCAAGGCAACCCGGTATTTTTTCTCCACATTGATTTTACTGTGTTTCACCGGACTGCTCTGCTCCTGCGGAATCTTCAACGCAAAAGAGATCAGGGTCAGCCGGAATTCCGCGAAAGAATCGCTGGATTACTATAACATCTCCATCGGCAGAGTGGACGAGCTTTCTTTTGAAAGCCGCAACTTCCTGAGCAGCAATCTGCTGATGGATGACTACCAGTTCCGTCCGGTCCAGCTGGTGCGCAATCTTTCCGGAATGTACCGCAAGGAACCCTCACGGCTCACGCTCTGCGTCCTGACGGATGTCTGCTTCAATCTCGCACTCCGGGCCGATGATCCGGATGAAGCGGTCAAATATGATCTCGCGGCGGTTCTTTACTCTTATCAACTGCTGTTCGGCAGGAATTTCGTCACGCAGAATCTGGACAGATACGACCCGCTGACCTATCAGGCGGTCCGGACCTACAACAGCGCCCTCGCCCGATTTTACGCCTATCTCGACAGCAAAGGGCTTCAGGACAACGCCTCCTACTGTCTCCAGACGGCGGACGGCAGAAACATAATATTCCAAAAGCCGCTTTACCGCCTCCCGTTTCCGCGCACATCTTATAAAAGCTTCCTGTTATGCTCGGATTTCAAAATTGAAAACCTATCCCATTTCACTCATGAATTCGGGCTCGGCGTTCCCGTGATTGCCGTAACCGGTGAAAAAAACAACTATGAATCCCTGAAAACCGAATCACCGATCGCTCACGGCGCGACCGTGTTCCTGCGTTTCCGGCGCCCCTCCGGCGAACCGGACACCTTCCATGCGGCTCTCGAGTTTTACGACAATGACAAAGTACGCTCCGTCAAGGTTGCAGGCGAGGAACACGTTCCGCTGATTTTCGATTATTCCACGCCGTTCGCCTTTTATGTATCCACCCTGCCCGATGTGAACCTGCTCCGCTATATGCTGAATCCCGCCGGGGCAATCACCGCGCCGGGACTCTATACGCTGGAACCGTACAATCCTGACAAGATTCCCGTGGTACTGATCCACGGTCTCATGTCCAGCCCCCACACGTGGATGCAAATGGTCAACACGCTCAAAAATGATCCTGTAATCCGTCAGAACTGCCAGTTCTGGTTCTTTACCTATTCCAGCGGCAACCCCCTTCTCTATTCCGCCTCTCTTTTCCGCCAGAGTATTCTGGATGCTCAAATGGAACTGGCGCAAACACCCGAAGCAAAAGCATCCTTCAATAAAATGGTCCTGATCGGGCACAGTATGGGCGGGCTGGTCGCCAAGACGGCGCTGCTTGACGCACAGGACACCCTGCTGAAAAAACTGACCGGCATGAGCTGGCAGGAGATTCAGCCGAAATGCACGCCGGAACAGCAGTTTTTGCTCCATGACATGCTCATATTCGACAGCATACCGGCAGTCAAACGAGTACTCTTTCTGGCAGTGCCCCACAGGGGTTCCGCCATGGCGAAATACACGATCGCGCATATCGGCTCCAGCCTGATCTCTCTCCCCGGAGAACTGGTCGCACAGGCGCACGAACTCGTACTTCAGCTCTTCGGCAAAGAGAGCAAGGCGGACCTTGCCGTTTCAGAAATCCAGACAGGAATTGATGCTCTGGACCCGGACAACCGGGTATTGAAACTGCTGAATGAGACCCCTTTCAAGTCCGGCGTTCCCTACCACTCCATCATCGGGAACGAGGACGCGGCGAACGTCCCCGGCGGAACAGATGGCATTGTCGCCTATTCGAGCTCACATCTGGACGGGGCGCAGAGTGAACTGATTGTCCAGTCCGGGCACAGTGTCCAGCTTCACCCCGCTGCAATCCACGAAGTCCGCCGGATTCTCCGTCTGCACCTTCAGGAAAACGGGCGCTGAAAGCCCGGGGACCCCCTTGACGGACACGGAATCCAACCCGGCAGTCACTCTCACGGATTCAACAAATGCTCCACGATCTCATCCACGTGGCAAAACGCCAGTGAAGTCACCGTATCAGCAGCCCCGTAATAAACGGCAATGCGGCCGGTCTCTCCATCGGCAAGAGCGGCACAGGGGAAGACAACATTCGGGACATCGCCGACACGTTCATAATCATACCTCGGCGCCATCAGGTATGCTTTGCTCCTCGCAATCACTTTCCAGGGTTCCTCCAAATCCAGCAGAGCCGCTCCCATGCTGTAAACATAGCCGTTGCAGCTGAGAAGCACCCCGTGATAAAACAGGAGCCATCCCCGGTCGGTCTCAATCGGGACAGGGCCTGCGCCAATTTTAAGCGACTGCCAGCCGCGGACAGGAGTCATTACCCGCCTGTGTTCTCCCCAATAGGTCAAATCCGGGCTGAAACTCAGGAATATATCGCCGAAAGGAGTATGTCCGGGATCACTCGGACGGCTGAGCATTGCATATTTTCCCCCGATTCTGCGCGGAAACAGAACTCCGTTGCGGTTGAACGGCAGGAATGCGTTTTCTTTTTGCAGGAAAGTCTTGAAATCACGTGTCACGGCAATTCCGATCGTAGGCATATCGCAGTATCCATTGCACCATGTAATCCAATAGTCGTCGTCAATCCGGCAGACACGCGGATCATAACCGTATTCAAAAGGAAAGCCGCCCCTGAAATGAACAGGAGAAACTTCCAGATTCCAGTGAATTCCATCAGAGGAGAATCCGGCGTGCAGTCTCTGTACACGACAGAGGTCGTCCACACGAAAAATCCCGGCATAACCATTTTCAAACGGTACAACCGCACTGTTGAAGATGCTGTTGGCATTCCTGAGAGCATCCGCCGTAATGACCGGATTGCCTGAATAACGCCACATCAGTTCCCCGGAACCGGCAGGACGCTCTTCCCAGGGGATATCCGGCATTGCCGGCATCGCCATTTTACAACTCATAACCTGTCTCCTCGCTGCGTCAAATAATGATACAATGTGTCCAACTCCACTGTGGCTGTCCCGACTTTTGTGTCGGCTGCCCCGTATCCCATCAGCAAACATCCGTCATCCAGAAGCAATCCGGAACAGCTGAACAGACACGGTATGGTAAAGTCTCCTTCCAATTCCCACTTCTCCGAAGCATACAGGATTCTTTTCCCGGGGCGTGCTGTAATTTCCGGCAGACCTGTCCCCGTCTCCCGCAGCAACATGAAACTCTGGGTATATCCCACGGCATCATCCTGTTTGCCGTGATAGGCCAGCAGCCAAATTCCCGGCTCAAGTTCCAGCGGCGCCCAGCTTGCACCGATCCGGTCCGCCTCCCACGGAAATTCCGGTCGGGCAAACACAAATTCCTCCGCGGTGCCATCGTAAAAATCAGAAAGAGAATTTCCCAGCGCCATAAAGATCGACGGTGCCGTCAATCCCTTTCCGACATCGTAATTCCATGGGGTTTTAGGCCGATGGATGCAGACTATTTTCTCTGTGCCGCCAATCCGCAGGGGACGAGGGAAAAGCACAACATCCCGGTCATCGCTGACATCGGGACGGTGCAGCGGTGCGACAAAGGAAAACGCATTCTCATAATGTCCAGTCTTCAAGGCATCAAGCTCTACCTTGTAAAGCAGTGAAACCGAGGAATTTTCCGCCACCGCCCGCCCGAAATCCTGTGCTGTGGAACGGACGGAGGCAGGCAGGCACTGTACCGGATCATCATGTTCCCAATACGGCCCCGGCGGAAACGCGCGGCAGGCGACAGTAAGATAAAGCATATCTTCAAAATAAAACAAACGGGGATCCTCAATGCAGCCATTGCTGTAATCGAACATCCGGCGTCCGAAAGCATCCGTCACAATCAAATCACGCAGATTCTGCTTCAATCCCGGAGCCAATGCCGGATGCGACCAATCACATTCCCAGTGCACTCCGCAATCATGGCTGACCGCGTAACCAAGAAAAATCGGATACGGCAGCGGTCTGCCGGGAATCCGGTTCCCGGCCTTCGGCCCCGTCGCACGGAACAGCATGTGAATCGTATCTCTTTCGACTGGATCGCGAACCATTGCCGGATTCAAGACCATCTTACTTGCCCAATCGGCAGCGGGATTCGGTCCGAACTGAAATCTTTTCCTGAAGTTCATTTTGCGATTCCTTTCTTCCGCAGCTGCCACTCGTAAATCGACGGAACGGCAACCCGGGGGGCGACGGACTCCATCAAAGTTTCTCCGGGAAGTTTCCGATTCCCGGAGAACACTTCCGGAGCAATCAGGCCAGCCCAGAAGGAGGAGCCGCCAATGAGAATATTATCCACGATCTCCACGCCCGTGCAATCCGGGTCGCGCAAAAGCACCATCGGAGAATTCGGATTCAATATCTTGAAGACATTTCCCCGGATAATCTGCTCGAACGCCTGATTCTGGAGCAGTACACCGGGTCCCTTTTCAGAAGTAAAACGGTTGTAAAGAATCAGCCAGTTTTCATTCATGCCTCCAAGCCAGACGCTTCCCAGAGGGCTGACAACATCACAATTGTAAATCACGTTGCGCGGACCGTTCGGCCCTTTGCCGCCGTCCCCGGGAAAACTGCTCCACATGCCGTAACCGTAACTTCCGTAACCGCGAATGGATTTGATCCGGCATTGTTCCAGGAGATTGTTATTGGTCCATCCGGCATGCCAATGGGCATCGCTGTCAAAAAAACAACTGCGGCGGATCACATTTCCTGCAGCGGCCCATTGAAATGAAGGAGCATGACGCATTCTATGCGTTACCACACGATCCATCAATGAGTCAAATGTCAATTCCCAGGAAGTATACCCTGCACCGCCTCCTCCGCGATCCCATACATCGTCGAACTCGCTGTCGGTCAGTTCCAGATTCCGGCTCCAATATGAAAAAAACGGATGACGTCCGGATTTCCTGATGAAAAGATCCGTAGCCTTGCAGTTGGACGCATATTTGAAGAAAACCGATGCAAGCCAGAGGTTCGCAGTCTGTTCCAGCTCAAAACCGGACACCTCGCAGTTGCGGATTCCCTCCAGTTTTTGTACGAACGGTCTGTCCACCAGCGGATAGTCAATTCGCAAAGGCTGTGTAAAGCCGACACGCCGGGCATTCACCCATTTCACTTCCACAAGGTAATCGCGGAAATATCCCCAGCGACAGGCGGATTTGACCAGATTTCGCCAGCGTTCCGTAAGGGGAGCCTCAATTTTCAGCAGATCGCCGGGACAGTATTTCGGAGAATATTCAAGTTCTATAATGTGTTCTCCCTGTTTTGCGTCAAATTTCGCAAGGGGAATCTGCTCGCGGACAAAGCCTTTCCCGGAAAAAAGCAGAACGGCTTCCAATTTTTCCGGGATATCGGGATTTTCTGCATCCGGGTCGAAGTTGATCTCTATCTCGGCAATCCGCGTCCTGCCGTCCCGGTATCGCGCACAGGCAGAAACCCGGTGTTTTCCTGGAGCAGTCTTTGAATCCAGGCGGATAAAATCGCTTGAGGCATTCCCGCTGCTGGCATTTTTGTTCCAACGACGAACCTCTTTGCCGTCCACGCGCCAATCCATGCCAATCATCCCGGAAGCGTCGGCAACAGCAATCAGTGATGTTGCCGGACCAACCGTCTGACCGGGTTCAAGCCAACAGAAACGAATCCCGTCCGGACCCGGCGTGAAGTTGAAAAGCAATTTCGTGCGCGACCGTCCGGCTCCGCGAATTGCAATATTGTCGGAAGCCACGAAAACAGGATGCCCGAACTCATAGGTTCCTTCTCCGAACCGGAGTTCCCCGCCGGAAACAGCAAGCGACTGCAACGCAGAACGGATCGCGGGATAATTGTCGAATCCCGCCGCAGCCTTTCCCCCGAAATCCTCAATTGCGACCGTTTTTTTGTAGGTGTTGGGGTGTTTCAGCCCGGCGTATGTAAAATCCGGATAAACGATCCCGTCCGGACCCAACATCTCATCCGATGTGATTTCTGCCCGGTTCCGAAAAGTCGGAATCCAGCGCGGAGCGACCGGCTTTACCTCAAATTCACGCAGTTTCAGATCTGTTACGGCAAATACCGGCATTGTTTCATACCAACTGTAGATAAAAACCTTGCAGAATGCAGTCTGCGGCCATGCGGCACCGGCGGTAAGAGTAAAATCCGCCCACTGACTGCCTGTCGGCGTCCGTATCCAAACGATCTCCGCCATATCAAGCTGCTGATACGCCTTGTCATAAAAGATGATCTTGATCGTAATGCCCTCATCCCGCTCCACCCGGATTCGACCGGTCAACTCATAACCGCCGACTTTGGCGGGAAGAAATGCGGATTCCATATTGCAGGCATCCGAACGGCTGGAATCGCGCATCTCGACTCCGGAACCGTAAGGCGTCCGGATGACTTTGATATTCTCTTTGCCGAGGCGGATATTCCATCCCGGCAGACCGGCTTCAAATTTCAGTGCATCACTCCCGAAAAGCGGGAGAACGGCACACATCAATATCGGAATCATTCGTTTCATATTCGTTATCCTTTCTTTTCCGTTCAGCGCCATGAACTGAACGGTATGTCTCTGATATTCACATAAGTATAGGGGTTCACATCACGCGGCTTCACCAAGTCGACATGCCCGTCAAGATAGACCATGTTCATCTGTCTGCCGTGACGATAATAGTGCGAGACGCGCCATGCCGGATTACTCCAGTCCGCAAGGCTCTTGAAATGATTGTAACGGTTGAGAACAGTATAACCGCTGATTTCCTCCTGCGTGTATTCCGACCCCATAATTGTGGCGGAAGGGCGTTTATGCCGGAAAAATTTATCCGGTGTGGCACGATAATCGGCATTGCTTTCCAGATCCGAGTCCGCACAACGCACCGATGCCTGGCTGTTAAGTGTAATATCTGTATGATAATATTCATTTTTCATGCCGCGGCTGCGAATGACCGGACATGTGAGTACAGCCGCTTTCCTGCCGCGCCCCCATTGATAACCGGGAATATAAGGCTCCATATTTTCCAGCCATTGCCGAGTATTTCCGAACTTATCGGTCGGAATATTATCCTGATTTTCACCTGTATAAAGAAAAAACAAAGTGCTGAACTGTTTAAAATTACTGGTGCATGCGATTGCCTGCGCCTTATCACGCGCTTTGTGCAGCACCGGCAAAAGCAGGCTGGCAAGAATCGCGATGATCGATATAACAATGAGAAGCTCTATCAATGTGAAAATCATCTTTTTCCCCGGGGAGGAAGGGCTGATGGCACGGACCCTCTGACAGAAGCCATAAGCCGCCTTTATAAAAAATCCAACCAATGCAAGATTCCAGAATACATCGAACCTCCACACAATGTGAAGCAGTTTCCTCATACTCCTGATTCCGCCCGGCACAACAAGGCGAACACGGGGGTTAAAGCCTGCACGCCATGTACAACAACACATACTGCGCCACAACTCATTTTGTGTTCTCATCCTGACATCCTTTCCATTAAAGTTGGTTTTATGGCAATCTGCCTGAAATATTCCGGATCATCCATCTTCCGGAGCAAATACTCATAAGCAAGTCGTCCCATCTCCTCCAGAGGCTGGTGCACTGTTGTAAGTGCGGGGTTCCAATAGTCGCTGCCCAGCTGATCGTCAAAGCCGATTACTGCAAGATCATCCGGAACCCGGATTCCGGACTGGACAGCCATCCAGATCACTCCTTGGGCAATATCATCATTACCGCACACCAGGCAGCGCGGAACCAGCTTCTGCTCAAAAAGATAACGCATTGCCTCCACTCCATCGCGATGATTGAAGGAGCCTGTCCGCGGGATCGGCACAATACCGCAATCCGGACCAAGAATACACAGATTCGATGGAAAACTCACCGGAGAACCATGCAGATATTCTCTCAGACTCTCCAGACGTTCCAAATGATGCTGCTGAAGGTTATCCGTGATTTCACCGATGAATCCGACACTTTCGTAACGTCTCGCCACAATCCGTTCCGCCACCAGTTTCATGCCATACGCATTATCAACGCAGACAGACGGCACCGGAAGGGCCGCGCAGGTATTGTTGATCACCACGTAAGGATAATGCCGTTCATTGAATGTCCGATACATGCGGATCATTTCCTGAAGTTTCTGATTGTCCCGCAGACGGAAATTTATCATCATCAAAGCATCAACCCGCTTGATTTCCAGAAATGAACTGTAATCTCCGCCTGAAATCAGAAGCAGTTGATATTTGCCCTCCAGAGCCGCAGCGGAAACACCGTTCAGAATCCGCATCTGATAACCGGAAATCGCAGACGAATCAAATTCGCCCGGTAAATTTACAATGAAACCGATGGTTCCGGTACGCTGCCCCCGCAACAGAGCGGCACCATAATTCGCAGTATAATTCAGTTTTTCCGCCAGAGCCAGAACCTTCCTCCGTGTCGCCTCGGAAATCCGGATATTTGCCGGGGACATCGGATTAAGAACCTTTGAAACGGTTCCCACCGATACTCCGGCTTCACGTGCCACATCCTGTATTCCGACCTTTCGTGCCATGAGCGAATCTCCATTTTTGAGAAAACGTTTTATCAGTTGCCGGTTAATAGACACCCGCCTGCAGAGAATGTCAAGTCTTTTTAGATACTTTTTTTTAATAATTTACCGAAGGCACCGGAAACATTTCAAATATTTCCCCCGCGGGAATGATGAAAAAGATTGACTCACCTCTTTCGAGTTCCGCTTATTCTTTATCCCGCCTCTTCAAACTCTTTGCTCCGGCACAGAACATGCGCCAGCCGGAAAAATTCCAGCGATAAGGAAAATCGCGGCACTGTTTGGGCTTGACCGGATTAATCAAACAACATTTCCGGCGGTCATCATAATAAAAACAGGAACCGTCCTCCTTCTCAAGCAAAGACAGGGAACGGCGGTCCGGAGTCAGATAAGTATAGTCACGGATAAAACGCTGAAGTTCAATTCCCAGATAGTCCGCAATCGCATCAATCTCCTGTTCCGTGACGCGGACCGGTCCCTCCCATTTGCAGCATGCACCGCATCTTCTGCATTGAAAGGCTGAAAGATCCTCTTTCTCCACATTCATGAAAATCCCTCCTCGGTACACAAAAAATGCTCCTTTTCAGGAGCATTCTTCAAAAACCGCTCAGTCTGCGATCAGCTTGTAATCATTGCCGAGCAGATCGTAGAAGAAAATACCGGTAATAAAATCCGCAATGTTGAGGGGATGGAGTCCGAATTTGACATCAATCAGCGCCGCGGCTTCCACTTCCAATGCCCAGTAATCTTTGATCCTGTCTGCAAAGATGGATTCATTCGGCATCTGCATACCGCTGTAAATATACCAGAAATCAGGCAGATTGCCGATCGTGTATTCACGTGTCAGATCGCCTTTTCCCATCGCAAGAAAATATGCCTGCCAGCCATCGTCCAGAGCAAAACCGTAAGTGCGGTTGAATCCTTTCACGACTTTGCCGGACGGACCCACGCCGGCGCCGATGCCGAACGCATGTGTCGCGCGAACCCCGAGCTTTGCGGTCGCACCGGAACCGAATTCCAATGAAAAGATATCAAAGAAATCCACGATGCGGTTTGGAATATACATGATGATTTTATCGGCAATCACCCTGCCCGTGGTGTTTTTCTGTCCGACATCCTGAGCCTGCACAGTTGCACCGAATGCAAAAAGAGTGACAGCCAGCAGAGCAATTTTCCCGATCGTTTTCATAATTCCTCCGGAATGATATTCAATTTTCACTTTTTAATAACAGTTTCTGCTAAATATAATATACGCAACGGACGATTGCAACAGAGGATACGGCGAAGTTTTGAAAAAAAACTGTAAATATTGTTGTCTTCCCGCTTTTTTGCGCTATGTTAAAGGCTCATATTCCGTTATTCGAACAAAAAAGAGAGAAAAGAGTCATGAAAATTTCAGATTTCATCGCTGTCGGGTTCATCCTTCTGTATGCCTGCGCCGTGTTCTTCTTCCCCCTGAACATCTCTCCCGACGGCAGCCTCGTCTGGGGATCGCTGTCCGACGGTTTTTCCAATTTCGGGCACGTAACCAAAGCCCATCCGTATCTCATGGGCTTCTTCAAAGTCGGACTTCTCGCAACCTTCGGGGAAATGCTGAAAGTCCGGCGGAAAACAGGTTCCTGGAAAGTGCCCGCGCTGCCTGCCAGATTCATCGTCTGGGGCATCACGGGAATGGTCTTTTCCTACGTCTTCGCAATGTTCGCCACCGGCGTCGGAGCGCTGATGGGATCTCCTGTCTGGCCGGTCGGAAGCATCGACAGAACCACATGGAGCGCAACACTGATCTTTGCCGTTTCCACCTCATTCTGGCAGAATATGATCTTCGCCTACCCGATGATGCTCGGACATGAATGGTGCAATGAGGTCATCAATAAAAAACGTTTCGTCGGCGGCGAGGAGTTTCTTGCCTCCGTGGACAAACACATCTGGGGCTCCTTCATCCCGAAAACGATCCTCTATTTCTGGATTCCCGCGCACACCGTGACTTTCTGCCTGCCGCAGGACTACCGTGTGCTGATGAGTGCCGTCCTGAGTCTTGCCCTCGGATTCATCCTGACGTTCCGCCCCAAAGCAGCGAAAAAATAACTTCCGGCGGAGATATCCCGGATTCCTCCGGGATGACGGCGGCAATTACGTTACGGTTCAGGAAAACGGCGCAACCTGTCAGTTATTTTGAAAGCTCATACTGCTGGGCAACCAGCTTGTCAGCTCCATACATCTTGCGCAGTTTCGGCTTTTCGATCTTTCCTGTCGGATTGCGCGGCACCTCGGCAAAAATAATTTTGCGCGGACGCTGGTAACGCGGCAGGTCATGGCAGAACTCCAAAACTTCTTCCGCAGTCAGGGAAAATCCCGGTTTCAGCTCAATGATTGCGGCAGCAATCTCGCCGAGGCGGACATCCGGCAGCCCGATCACAGCGACATCCTTGATCGCGTTATGTTTCCGCAGGTAATCTTCGATCTGGACCGGATAAAGGTTCTCGCCGCCGGTAATGATCACATCTTTCTTGCGGTCAACGAGGTAAATGAAACCGTCTTCGGACTCCTTTGCCATATCGCCGGTGAAAAGCCAGCCGTCCGCCAGCACCTCTTTCGTGGCTTTTTCATCTTTGTAATAACAGTTCATCACGCCATCCCCCTTGACAGCCAGCTCTCCGACTGTTCCACGCGGAACCGGGCGGTGCTTCTCATCCACGATCATGGTCTGCCAGCCGTATCCGGCAACACCGATCGCGCCGACATGATCCACATTCTCAATCCCGAGATGCACGGCACCCGGTCCGATAGACTCGCTTAAACCGTAATTGGTGTCGTAATCATGGTGCGGAAAGACTGTTTTCCAGCGTTTGACCAGACTCGGCGGGACCGGCTGTGCGCCGATGTGCATCAGGCGCCACTGATCCAGCTTGTAATCAGAAAGATCAATGTCGCCCCGCTCAATCGCATCCAGAATGTCCTGCGCCCACGGAACGAGAAGCCAGACAATCGTGCACTGTTCCTCGGAAACGGAACGGAGAATCCACTCCGGGTTGACTCCTTTCAGCAGAACCGCTTTCCCTCCCACAAGAAAACTGCCGAACCAGTGCATTTTCGCGCCGGTATGATACAGCGGCGGAATGCAGAGGAACGTATCGTCGCGGGTCTGCCGGTGGTGTTTCTGCTCCACAAGACAGGCATGCATCAAACTGCGGTGGGCATGGACAATCGCCTTCGGGAATCCGGTCGTCCCGGAGGAAAAATAGATTGCCGCATCCTCGCTGTCCGATATCGGAATGGAGGGCGATTTGCTGGAACAGTATGATACGAGGTTATAGTAGGGTTCGGCAAAGGACGGACAGTCGTCCCCGACATAGAGCATGGCTTTCACGCGCGGCAGGCTCTCGCAGATACACTCCATGCGCCCGACGAATTCCGGTCCGAAAATCAGGATATCGACATCCGCCAGCTCCAGACAGTATTTGATCTCCTGCGGCGTATAGCGGAAGTTGAGCGGCACCGCCATCGCTCCGCTTTTCAGGATACCGAAATAGATCGGCAGCCATTCCAGACAGTTCATCAGCAGGATTCCGACTTTGCATCCTTTCCCGATGCGGCGGGTCAGCAGAAAATTCGCAACACGGTTGGCTCTGCGGTCGAACTCCCCCCATGTGATCTCGCTTCGGAAAGCATCGATTCTGCTTGGCTCGATCAGGGAATATTCCCGCCAGGTCGTATGACGTTTTTCAAGTTCCTGTGGATTAATCTCGACGAGCGCGACGTCGTTTCCGTACAACTTCGCGTTGTTCTCCAGAATTTCCGTGATCGGCATTGCCAGCCCCTTAGATAAAAACAGTTAAAATCCGTCATGGGGAAATCCGCATGATCTTTCCATTCCGGATCGCTAATATTTATTTACGAAAGCTCATAAACTAAACCCGTTTCCGGAAAATTCAAGCTGTTCCGCCTCCGCCGCCGGCTTTTTTTCAGATAATCGGGCAATACGGCGCGGCTGTTCCACGGAAAAAACAGAAAGCGGCAGGAACCTTCTGTGTCCCCCCTGAAAAATTCTCCGAATACATTACGCGGGCAAACACGGATGCATCAGGATTTTCTCAATCTCCTCCACGCTCAACACTCTGCCGGAACAAACAATTTTTCCATTCAGAGCCAGCACAGGTGTCATCATTACGCCCATACTCACAATTTCTTCGATCTCCGTAACGTGTCCGGTCTCACAATGAACTCCCCATCCGCAAGTGGAATATCGGAAAGCCAAACCAATTGGGATGTCCAAGAGCTTTGAATACCTACGCTTCGTTTTTGCAGCTTTTTTATCATACTCTCAGCCTCATATCGCCTCGTCATTTGCAACATAACATAACATCTTCTCTTTACAGCCAGATATTTCAAAAGGATCAGGAAAAAGCCGGAATGCCGGAAACGGAACCGAATATCGGCTTGCGGCTTGAATACACATGTTACAGTGTCCGGTCAGGGAAAACAATGGCAGAAGTGCCATGAGCAACCGTGCTTTTACAACCCGGCGCTCTTTCCGCCCCGCCTGCAACAGTTTAAGACAGAAAGTCCGGCAATCAGTAAACGGAACGGGGAAAAACTTCATGAAAAATGGTCGACCATTTTTTTATTTTCCAGAAAAATTC
>ERZ1673738.2968-NODE-2968-length-20257-cov-5.139491_pt1 | contig 20257 bp, 18 predicted proteins | sample MGYA00580198_ERZ1673738 | MGnify/ENA primary metagenome ERZ1673738 (study PRJEB41218, sample SAMN15661784) | gut metagenome | host: Homo sapiens | place: Canada: London | collected 2015-08-20/2019-03-30 | study: EMG produced TPA metagenomics assembly of...
ATCTATGCCGGTGATTTAAATGTTGCTCATCAAGAAATCGATTTAAAAAATCCAAAAGCCAATATAGGAAATGCAGGATTCACCTATGAAGAAAGAAATGCCTTTACCGCGTTATTAAGTCATGGCTTTATTGATAGTTTCCGCTACTTACACCCGAATGAAATTCTTTATTCTTGGTGGAGCTATCGCTTTCATGCTCGTGAAAAGAATGCTGGATGGAGAATTGATTATTTTGTAATTAGCCCATCTTTAACACCCTATTTGGTTGAATCAACAATAGACACAAGTATTTTAGGTAGTGACCATGCGCCGATTATATTGGAAATGAATTTATAAGTAAATGATGAAAAGTACTCTTACATAGATCAGAAATGATAGAGTATTTTTTTTTATAAAGTAAATCGCATATTTTGATGAAATGCGCGTCATTTATTAAGCGCTTTCATAATATAATATTAAAAAATCGCTTGAAACTTTATGAAAATTCATGTATTATGTAGAAAATTAAGATTTTATATCTTTTTGGAAAAGATAAGAATAACCAAGGAGGAAGCATGATGAAATTCCTGAAAAAATGCATTTTTTTTCTTATTCCGTTTTTTCTCATAGGCTGTGCAGATGGATCATCTGATTTAAAGGAATCAAGTTCAGGTACAGTAAAATCATGGAATGAAAAAGAAAAAAATGTTTTACAAAATTCTTTAGGGGATTACTACAATATCCCGCTTTTTGAAGCAGATACTTATTATTCACAAAATATAGAGAATAACGGCGTAACCCTTGCAGTAATCAATTGTTTTGATGGTTTTGATGAGTCTACAGCAGAATTCATTTACACAACAAAGTTAAAAGAAGAAGGATATCAAATTACTGATGCTAGAGAAGAAGAATCTTGCATTTACGGAATAAAGATTGTAGTTGAAGACCAACTTGCCGTGGTTATGCAATACGCCTATCGTGAAGAATATCGCCAAATGCAACGCTATAGCTATTTTGCTATTGTTACTTACCTTTATGAAAATACAAAGCAAACAAATCCAACTTATGATGTGTTTCCTAAAAATGAAGTTTATGGATTCTTAGGAGAAAATATTCCTTCTTATGATGATGCCTCCTCTTATGAAGTCGTTCATGACATTACAATTAACAATAATCCTACCATTGATATTTATTGCCATAACGCTAAGGATGATGCGGATACTGTATATAAGAAAACATTAGAAAATGCTGGATATACTTTAGAGGATGTTGGAAATGTCTTGATTGCCACAAAAGAAAATTCGGACATCAATATTTGGTTTTATATGGCTTATGATAATATGTTCTTTATTCGTGCCTATCACGCGGATGTTGTTGTTTCTTAGTTTAATTGAGAATTCTATTCTCTTTTAATAAATGAAAAAGTAAATGAAAGGAGATTTATTTTATGAAAAGACAAAGTTTTATGTTGATGATGACTTTGGTCCTAGGTGGACTCGTTCTATCTGGCTGCGGAAAAAAAGATCCGTCAACGAGTTCAGCCCATCCGACGACTACTGGTGGAGGTGAAACATCTTCTTCGGGTCCTCGAAATTTAGCTAACGCTTTAAAAGCCGATTATTCCAATATGACCGTAGAAGTATCCTTGGCTTACAACAATGATGATATGGGCATTATGGAAGAGTACTTCCAAGAGGTAATATATGAGGGATATACCATTATTCCACCATTAAGTGATGGAGATCCTGCGCTTTATTATCACGATTATAATGGAGAAAGTTATTTATACTTTGCTGATAATTATGGTAATGGTGATGCTTGGTTGAAAAATGGGGCCTATGATATGCCACTTGGCGTTGAAAATACTTACTTTTCTTGGGACTACAGCGTAAAGTACTTAGATGCAAGTAAAGCAAGTTATTCGGCTGGATACTATGTAATTGCCGATAGCGACGCAATTAAAACATTAAATGAAACAATGTTCCGTTTTGCATGGTTCAATGATATTGAATATGTGACCTTAATGGTTGCTGATGGACATGTAACGAGCATTGTTGGCTTATGCAGTTTAGAAAATGATAAAGAATACGTTAAGATTAAAATGGGGAATTTTGGAAATACCGGTTATACAGGCTCTCTTCCAGAAGCACCTAATAAAGATAACGTAAAAACTTATTATGAATATTCAGGTACAGAACCTATCGTTGATAAATACATTTCAAGCTTGACGGTAGCCGTAGAAGGAACTTCTGTTTCTGATAGTGAATTTGATGTTATCTTAGACATCGATAAAACCCAAGAAGTATCCGTAAGCTATTTGCCAGAAGATGCGAACAAAACCGATATTACTTGGCATTCAAGCAATGAAGATGTCGTAAAAGTAGATTATCATAACACGAGTAAACATCGTACTTTAGTAGCGTTAAAAGAAGGAACCTCTGAAATTTATGCAACTGCGAAAGACGCAAATGGAAATGATGTTGTTTCTAACAAATTAAAAGTCAAGGTTAATCCAGTTGCAGCACAAAATAAAGAAGGTTGTGTGTATGACTTTAATTTTGTAAATATTGCGAATGATTATGTAATTGCAACTAATAATATTGATACTAAAGCAACCCATGAAATTCAAGCCAATCGTGCAGTACTTCGTGCTTCTGATAGTGTGGAAAATCGCTTTGAAAGTGGAAGACAACTTCTATGCTTAAATCCTTTAGACACGGATTTTTCTAAACCATCGGGATCTTATGTGGTTTTCAATTTTGATGATCAACAAGTTTCAAGTATTTCGTTATATTATGGCTTGATTTATAGTGGACATAGCAGTTATTTAAGTAAAGTGAATCAAGCAAAAATCCTTGTTTCTAATGATGGAGAAAATTGGACTGAGGCTTATGATTTCTTAGACGAAATGAAAGCGAATATTTCTTCATCGAATAAAAAATTATTAGAAACGAGTTTTGCACCAAGTTCCTATGTGAAAATCTTTATGGGAGCAAGTTCGGTAGGTAACCAATTCTTATTTGCCATGGATAATGTAGCCTTTATGGCCAATAGTGAATGCCATAATCACGTAGATGCCAGTGAAAAAATTGATGTAACGGGTGTTACGATTACAAGTACTGCGACAAAAATGAGAGTGGGAGATAGTTTAACTTTTGTTTCTCAAGTAGAACCAAGTAACGCTACCGATAAATCGGTAACTTGGGCAACTTCAGATGCAAGCAAACTTTCCATCAATGAAAGTGGTGTCGCAACGGCTTTAGCGGCTGGAACGGTCGAAGTTTATGCTACAAGTATAAATGGAATTGAATCAAATCATATTTCTATTACTATCAAAGAAAAAGACCATTTACCAAAGGATAAAGTGGGCTTAACTTATGTTTTAGATGAAGAATTAATTTCAAGTAAGTGGTATGATTTCAAAATTAGCATTTTAGAAAATGATCAAGTGCATATCATAGTTTTACCGGATGGTGAAGCGCAAATCGATTATGATTTTACCTTAGATTATTATGATGAAGAAAGTCGTTATTACGTATTTGCCAATCAAGGCGAAAATACTTTCAAAATTAAATTTGTTATGAATAGCACAAATTGCGAAGTTTTTGCTAAATTAGGTTCTGTTGAACTTGGAAATACGCATTTAAATGAAGGAGCAACATTTGCCCAATATTTTGCGCTTACCAATATTACAACTACTTTTGATAGCAAAGAAATGGTTGTGGGCGCTAAAGAGTTACTTGTTGCTTCAGCAGTACCAAGTAATGCAACATATCAAGAATTTACAAGAACGAGCTCTCAACCAGAAGTTGCTGATTTTGAAGATGATGAAAGCAATTATGTTGTTGCTAAATTAGCGGGAACCACCACGATTACCTTTACGGGTGAAAATGGAGTGACAAAGGATGTTACTATTGTTGTAAAAGACAAAGTGAAGGTTGCTTCAATTACTCTAAATAAAACGGTCATTGAAAGTCTTGAAGTAGGAAAATCCGAAACGGTTACCGCTACGGTTTTACCAAGCGATGCCACAAATAAAGATGTTACATGGTCTTCAGAAGATAAGAAAATTGCTACCGTTGATGCAAATGGAAAGATTACAGCAGTTAAAGAAGGAAAGGTTAATATTATTTGTACTTCCAAAGAAAATAGCGAAATTAAAGCAACTGTGGCCGTTACTGTAGTGGCGGGAACAGGTGTATTACCTGCAAGTATGGAAGGAACATATGAAGATGATGGCACCTGTCTAGCCGGAACTTTAACTGTTACAATTAATGCTACCACTGGCGTCATGACACTTTCTTGTGAAGGCGTAGGATATTCAGACACATATACTTTTGTTTCGGAAAGCAAAGGTAACTATACATTTAAAAATGAAGCAGGTAATGAGATTTCAATTTACCGTTTCAGTGATCATATTCGCTTAGATAGTGGTACTATTGAAGAGATTTACTTCTATGGCGATCCAATTGATTTATATTTGAAATAATTGAGTTAAAAATATTGAAAAGTTAATTTAAGTGAGATAGCCTTCGGGCTATCTCTCATTTTTAAAGGAGAGAGAAATAAATGAAACGAGTTCTAAAATATTTAACATCCTTAATTTTATTTTCTAGTTTAACTTCTTGTGGCGGAAATCAACAGGCAAGTGGTAAAGATTTTCATTCTTCATGGCCCATCGAAAATGTTAAAGAGGCAATAGAAGCATCAATTCAATATGATATCCCTTATCTTGAAGCGAATTCCTATTATGCCAAAACTGAAAAAGATGAATATAATGAGCCACAACTGATTCTAGGTCTCTCTTTTGAAAATGACGACGATTTACTAACGGCAATGGACAATTACTATGTTGTTTGTGAAGAAGCTAATTGGGATGTAAAAATTGAAACAGTCCGTAATTCAGATGGCGTCAATATAGTCGAATTTAACTGTGGTTTTGCGGATAAAGTGATTTCTGAAGATTTAGCAATTGAAATTCAATTTGTAATAGGAAAAGCCGATCCAGAAACTACAAAAGACCAACTATGTATAATTGCTTTTACCTATGTTCCTGTCGACCAAAACGTCTGGCCAACACATTTATTAGAACATTATCTAGGATTTGATATTCCCCATTTTGAAAAAGAAGGAGCTAGTTATAATGCTCAAGTTTCTATGGATGAACAATATAAAGTCCCTGTGGTTGACATTTGGATAGGTAATGTTGATGCGAGTGCAGAATCTGAATACTATGCCATTCTTGAAGCGGCTGGCTATGTAATGGATGATAGTGATTATGAAAATGGAAATGGCTATTATGCTTTTAGCGAAGATGGAAGTCACGCAATCTGTTTTTACTATAATTCTTATTATGGGTTTGTAATTTACGTTTATCCAATTACAGACGCAATGAAATGAATGGTTTTCCAACAATATAAGATATGAGAAAAACCATGTTACGTATAGAATTAGAAGATAACGAGTATCCAAAGCAAAAATTAACACATGTTAGAAAAATCGCTCGTGCAGTTGTACTTTCAAAAGAAGGAAAAATTGCAATTATTCATTTAAAGAGAAATGATATTTTTGGTGATTATGATTACTATGAGCTTCCTGGTGGGGGCGTGGATGTGGGAGAATCATTGGAAGACGCTGCGATAAGAGAAATTGAAGAAGAAGTGGGTGTTGTTGCCAAAATAATCACTCCGATAGGAGAAGTAGTGGATGCATATAATTTAATCAACCGACAAAATGAGAATCATTATTTTCTTCTTCAAGAAATAAAAAAATGTGCACGTCATTTGGAATCATATGAACAAAAATTTTTTCAAGAAGTTTTATGGGTATCGTTAGAAGAAGCAATTCGCATGTTTCTAAACATGCCAGATTCTGGTGTTTCTAAGTTAGTAAAGAATAGAGAACTTCCCATATTAAAAGAAGCATTGAAGTACTTAAAGAATAAGTAGTAGCGCTATTTATTCTTTTTTTAATTCGTAAGTCTATGTTCTTGTCTACGTTAATTTTACAAGTTTTTTACATTTTTTTTACTTCTTTTGAAAAGATTGAATATTTTCTTCTTTTTATAATGTGAGTGTGAAATGAAAGAAGGAGAAAAAAATGAAAAAATTAATAAAAGTATTAGTTTTACCCGTGATGAGTGTAATTGCTTTAGGCGGTTGTTCACAAAACTTTGATGAAAATAAGGAGATTAAAATTTATACAAGAGACACTTCAAGTGGAACGCGTGATGGATTTTTTACGGGTATTGGCTTTGAAGAAGCAGTGAAAGATGATACTGTTTTAAAAGAAGGAAAAATTCGAGTGGATTCCAATGGAGATATGATTTCCGCAATTGAAAATGATCTTTATGGAATTGGATATATTTCCTTATCGAGTTTAACAGAAAAACTCAATGGTATTGCTTATGAAGGGACGGAACCAACTGAAAAAAATGTCATCAATAAGAAGTATCAATTAACTCGTAATTTTAATTATTGCATTAGAGCAGAATATAATAATGCAGAAAATAAAGAAATCGTTTTAGCTTTCATTAGTTATATGAATACGGTTGAAGGCGAAGCAACCATTAAGCAACATGGTGGTATTGTAAATACAGTAGCTACTCAAAGTTGGGATGAAATAAAAGAAAAATACGCGATTGCAAGTCAAGATAATTCAAGCCTTACCATTACAGTAGGTGGTTCAACGAGTGTTCAATCCATCGTTAGCAATTTGTTATTAGAATTTTCAAAAAAATGTGGAAATTTCAAATACATTTATAATCCTACTGGATCTTCAGACGCTTATAAAAGAACCAATGGTAGTGAAAAAGATGGCGCGAATGCCTGTGACTTAGCCTTTGCTTCTCGTGAATTCAAAGATAGTGAAGCCATGAGCGATGAGCTAAAAGGTATGATGTGTATCGACGCAATTGTCGTCGTCACAAATAAGAACAACAAGACTTTACAGAATATAAATAAAACAACTTTAAAGAGCATTTATGACGGAACTATCCAAACATGGAAAGAGGTTAAATAAACCTCTTTTTAGTGCTTCTAAAAAGAAGTTAATTGGCGATAAAATCTCCCAATCTCTTTTTCAAATTATCGCCATATTCTGTAGTCTTGTTGTTGTCTTTATTGCCGCTTTTATATTAATCAAGGGGAGCACTCCATTTATAAAAAAATACGAGATTAACGGAAATCTATATTCCGTTAATCCCTTTCGTTTTATTTTTGGAATGACATGGTTTAAAAGTCCGAATGTCTATGGCGTAGGATTTATTATTCTTAATACTCTTTTTATTACCATACTATCTTTATTAATTAGTGGACCAATATCTATTCTTACGGCATTATATATCGTTAAGATTTCCCCTCGATGGCTCAGTAAGATTTTAAATACAGTAGTGGAATTATTAGTGGCAATTCCTTCGGTTATTTATGGTTTATTCGGTCGAGGTATATTAACTAAAATTACGAACGGATTAGCCAATTTATTTGGATATCAAAGTGCGGGTGGCTTGGGCCTTTTAACGAGTGTAAGTGTACTTTCTATTATGATTATTCCTACTATTACCATGCTATCCGCAAGTGCAATTCAAGCGGTGAAAAAAGATATTGAATTAGGAAGTTTGGCTTTAGGTACTTCGAAAACTGAAACTTATTTTTTAGCGGTTTTACCCGCTGCTAAAAGTGGCATTATTCAAGGAATTATATTAGGAGTAGGTAGAGCCTTGGGTGAAGCAACTGCGGTTAGTTTAGTATGCGGAAATAGTACGCAGGGACCTGATTTAAATCCTTTTGATCCGACTTCCACTTTAACCACTACCATGCTAGCGAGTATTCATGAAACCTTAGGATTAGATTATGATATTCGATTTAGTGTGGGTTTAGTATTAATTATCATGATTTTCGGTGTGAATTTATTATTGAGTTATATGAAAAAAAGATTGGGGCGAGTAAAATGAGAAAGATAAAAGATAAAATCCTTCAAGGGACCACTTATGCCTCAACTACTTTAGTCGTTTTATTTTTAGTAGCGATTATTTGTTATATTTTATTTACGGGCGGAAAAAATTTTCAACCCAAGATGTTTACGAGCGATTATTATGAAACGCCTTATTTTGTCCATGCAAAAACGGAAAGTGATTTGTTTCATTACGAAGATAAAGAAGATGTGTTCTATTCTTCTAACTGGGGGATAGGAATCAAAGATACGAAAGATCTAAATGGTAAAGATGTGATTCAAATTGTTGAACTCGATAATTTATCACCTTTAAAAAATGCGACGAATAAAGAAACAAACGAAGAATTTGTAGTAAAAAAAGGTTTACTTATTAATCGAATCACGATTAAAGATGAAATAGGTAATACTCGGTTATTTACGGCGGATAAAGGTGCGAAAGCGATAAGAGATGCTTTAGATACTTCTACCATTTTAGTTGAATTATATTTGCTAAAGATGGGTGGAGGCATTAGAGGAAGTTTACTATCTACGCTTTATCTTATATTGCTAACTCTATTGATGGTAATTCCTTTAGGCGTCATCACTGCTATCTATTTTACGGAAATCGCGAAAAACAATAAAATCAATCAGTTTCTATTATCCTTAATCGATATGATTTCAGGAATTCCTTCTATTATTTTTGGGCTATTGGGTTTGATTTGTTTTATTCCTATAGTTTCTAAAATGACAGGAAGCGGTGGAGGTTCTATTTTAGCGGGTGCTTTTACCATGACGTTGATGCTTTTACCTGTGGTAATTAAAACAACCATGGAAGCAATTATGACGATTCCTAAAAGCTATAAATATGCTTCTTTAGCGCTAGGCGCGAGTATGACACAAACGATTTTTAAAGTGATATTACCGAATTCCATTCGCGGAATTTTAACTTCTATACTATTAGCGATTGGACGAATTATCGGTGAAAGTGCTGCGTTAATTTTTGCAATCGGAACTTATATTTCTGATCATGTTAGTTTAAGCGGACAATCTACCACTTTAGCGGTACATATTTGGACTTTAATGAGTGGAGATAATCCTAATTATGCTTCTGCTTGTAGTATCAGTATTGTAATTTTAATTGTGGTATTAATCTTAAATCTTTCGATAAAGTTAATCAGTTATCGATTTGATAGAACGAGGGTGAAATGATGAAAAAAGTATTTGAAATAAAAGACATTAATTTGTTTTATGGTACAAAGCATGTGTTAAAAGATGTCAATATGTTGATTTACAAAAATAAAGTTACGGCATTTATTGGCCCTTCGGGTTGTGGAAAATCAACGTTACTTCGCTGCTTTAATCGGATGAATGATTTTATTGATGATTGTAAAATTACGGGTTCTTTAAAATATCATGATGAAGAGATTGAAACGTTAAATCCTATTATGCTAAGAACAAATGTGGGAATGGTGTTTCAAAATCCCAATCCATTTCCGATGAGTATTTTTGATAACGTGGCTTATGGACCAAGAGCAAGTGGGATTAAAGATAAAAAAGTTTTAATGGAAATTGTAATTGATTCTTTAAAGAAGGCCGCTTTATATGATGAAGTGAGCGACCGATTAAAAGATAATGCTCTTTCTTTATCGGGTGGTCAACAACAAAGATTATGTATCGCTCGTTGTATCGCTATGCACCCCGAAGTGATTTTAATGGATGAACCCACGAGTGCTTTGGACCCAATTGCTACGGCTAAAATAGAAGAGCTTATTGATTTATTGAAAAAGGATTATACGATCATTATTGTCACGCATAACATGCAACAAGCAACAAGAATTAGTGACTATACCGCATTCTTTATGCTAGGAGAAGTGGTGGAATATGATGAAACCAAAGAAATATTTGGCAATCCTAAAAACAAAAAAACAGAAGATTATATTACAGGAAGGTTTGGTTGATGACTATGAAAATGGAAGATGAAATTATAAATCTAAAAAAAATGGTCGTGAAGATGGCAGAACTTGTGCATGAAAATCTTTATTTAGCGATGGAAAATTATTATCATTATCAAAAAGAAAAGGCAAGCCTCATTCGCGATGATTTAGTGGATGCAAAAGAAAGAGAAATTGAGGAAGTATGTTTGAATTTAATGCTAAAGGAACGTCCTTTTGCTAAAGATCTTCGCTTTATTTCTGGCGTTTTAACTTTGGTTGCAGATTTAGAAAGATTGGGAGATCATGCTGAAGATATTGTAAGCTTTGCGTCTAGAATGCAAACTTGTAAGCATGAAACTATTCCTTCATTAGATAAAGCCTTTCAAGAAAGCATGGAAATGGTGGATTGTTCTATACGCGCTTTCGTGCAAGATGATGTTTCTTTAGCGGAAAGTGTCATCAAAAAAGACGATGAAGTGGATGCGTTATATGAGCGTAGCGTAAAAGATATCATTAAAAAATTAAATGAGCATATTTTTTCAAGTGATTTTGCCATTTACTCTACACTCGTGGTAAAATACATTGAACGTATCGCGGATCACGCTGTTAACGTTAGTGAATGGGTGATTTACATTCATAATGGCTATTATAAAGATACGCAAATGTTCTAAAGGAGGCGCACATCATGAATCTTATTTATTCGGTTGAAGATGATTATGACATCGCTAAAATCATTAATAAGACGTTAACTAAAGCAGGATATGAAGTGCGAAGTTTTTATGATGGAAAGACTTTTTTTGAAGCTTTTAATAAAGAAACACCACAAATGGTTTTATTAGATATGATGCTTCCTGATATGGATGGGTTAGAAATTTTAAAAAGAATTCGTGAAGTCAATAAAGAGATTTATGTCCTAATTATCAGTGCGAAAAGAATGATTACAGATAAAATGGATGGCTTTGATTTAGGAGCGGATGACTATATTGAAAAACCCTTTGATTTATTAGAACTCATTAGTCGAGTCAATGCACATTTTAGAAGAATACAAAAACCATCCATTTTAACTTACCATCAACTTCGCATTGATGTAAGTGCCCATCAAGTGAAAATAGAGAATGAAGAAATTAATTTGACCGTAAAAGAATTTGCCATTTTAAAAAAGCTAGTTGAAAATCAAGGAAAAGTCGTAAGTAGAGAAATGCTATTAGATGAAATATGGGGAAGTGATTCTATTTTAGAATCAAGAACTATTGATATGCATGTGAAAAGTTTAAGAAAAAAATTAAAAGATGAATCCTTAATTGAAACAATTTATGGAGTGGGGTACAAGATGCCATGAAAAAGAAATTAATATGGATATCTACGCTTCTAACTTCTTTTACGTTAATTGTTTTTTTAATGCTTTCTATCTTATTTACTGCCAAAAACAACCGTCAAAATAATGAAAAAGTTTTAGGTAATCTCGTTTTAGTTTTACGAGATAATTATATTCATGATGAATATGAAAAAAGTGCTGAGATTGTTACTCATATGGATAATCGTTACCGAGTAACGATCATTAACGATAGTGGAACAGTAGTCTATGATACGTTCCCTGAGTTAATAGAGGAAAATCACTTAGATCGTCCGGAAATTCAACATTTAGGGGAGATTAGCTATCGTTATTCTAAAACTTTAGGTTATAAAATGCTCTATAAAGCCACCTATTTAATTGAAGAAAAACTCTATTTAAGAGTGGCTATCCCCGAAGCTAAACTAAAAGCAGCGGATCATATATATATTCTTGAAATGAGTATTGTAACTTTAATAATTCTAGGAATTGATATTGTCATTATTACCTTGAGTTCAAGAAAACTGACGGAACCTTTAAAAAAAGAAATTTATCGTTTAAACCAATTAACCGGAGATCAACCACCGCTTTTAGATGATGATATCTTAAGTTTATCTAAACAGATTGAAGATGTTTCCATCTTAATTGATGATAAAATGCAGTTGATTAATAAAGAAAAAACAAGATTAAATGATTTAATCAACAATCTAAATGCAGGAATTATCGTACTTCAAGGGGAAACCATTGAACTCTATAATGTTTTAGCGGCCCATCTTTTTCATTTAAAACAAGATGAACTTATAGGAAAGAATTATTGTTATGCTATCCTTGATTATCAATTTTCTTTAAAAATACAAAATGTGATGCAAAATCATGTAGAAGAATCGTTTGTGTATCATGATAATCAAAATACTTATCGAATTATTCTTACACCAATTTCCAATCAAAATGAAACTCTTATTTTTATTTATAATATCACCAAAGAAATGCAACTCAATCAAATGAAAGAAGATTTTTTTGCTAATGCATCCCATGAATTAAAAAGTCCGCTTACAACCATATTAGGTTATTTGCAGATGATTGAAGAGGGAATATTGATAGAAAAAGACGATATTGAAGACGCGCATTTAAGAATTACTAAAGAAGCTAAACGAATGAATTCGATTATCTCAGAAATGTTAAATCTTGCAAGCTTAGAAGTGAATCAAAATGAAAAAAATATGACAGAACTATCGCTTTTTGAAACCATTCAAGATATTCTTACCGCATTTCAAAGGGATATTGAGCAAAAAGGAATCACCATAGGAATAGAAAAGAAAGAAGATTTCAAAGTAAAAATGAATACGATGGATCTCTATCATCTCATTTCTAATTTAGTAAGTAATGCAATTAAATATAATAAGCAAAATGGAAAAATTAAAATCACCATTCAAAAACCATTCTTCTTGATTTCGGATACAGGAATAGGAATTCCATATGCTGAACAAAGTCGAATTTTCGAAAGATTTTATCGAGTGGATAAGGCTAAATCTAAAGAACTTGGTGGAACTGGTTTAGGCCTTGCTATCGTTAAACATATTGTGAATAATTATGATTTAACATTAGAATTAGAATCAAAAGAAAATGAAGGTACTACTTTTAAAATTGGTTGGAAAATCAAGGAGAATGAATAGAAAAAAGGCGGAGACAAAATCTCCGCTTATTTTTTCTTCTTTTTATCTTTTGAACGTTTATCGGAAATAATTTTCATTTCTTTTTCGGTAATCACAGTTACGCCATTTTGTTTGGCCCAATCGACACAACCTTGTAAAACCATTTTTAAAAATGGTCGTGGCACTTTTACAATGCATTTTAATGCGTCATCGGTAAAAGTTATATCGGTGTTTAGTCTTTTTGCAGCATAACGAACAGAAGTTAAATCGACTTCTTTATCGGGAATGCCTACAGAAATCGGCTTTTTATAATCTGAACACCAGAAATATTTAGAATCACGATAGCCCCAGTTCGTTGGAAGAGGGCAGAAATTCTTACGAGTAACACCTTGAACGATGGCATCATAATATTTTTCTTTTAATAAAATCTTATCAATTTTTAAGATGAAGTGAGCACCATATTTAGAAGTGATGCCGTTAAAGTTATGATAAGGCTCTTGATACTCATCTTGAACTTGATCATTTTGGGCATTATCTAATTCTTTTACCCAAGTACATTCAAATACTTGAAGCGCTTCTTCAATGATTTTTGGATAATTTCCTTCAGGATCTTCTTTTTTCCTTTCTCCATCTATGGTAGTGAATTTAAAATCTTTCATTTTTTCTTCTGGTGTATCACCTGGAAAACCTAGACGGACATGCTCTACAAAACCTTTTTTAGAAAAGGGTAGAAAGTTAATCGTGCATTTCTCGTGTCGTAATATTCCTTTAGCGGTATTCGATGTATTTCGACATTCTAACACCATTGCATAATAATCTTTTCCGGCAATGTAATAAGGAAATACTAAAGAATATGCCCCAAAAGAAGTGAGTTTTCCTTCTTCATCTAGAGTACCAATTAAACAAAGTGGCATAGGGAAGAAAGAAGAAGATTGATAAAAATTATCGACGATACGAATACTTTTAAACTTTTGTTTCATAAAATAAGCTCCTTTCAATTAATCAAAGTTCTGTTCATATTTTATTCCATAATGATTGAGACTTGCTATAAATTTTCCGCCCGAAAAAGAGGTTCCATCATCTATAAAAGACATTAATTTTTTATTATTTCTTCCATAAAAGATGATTTTAAGAAAAAGGGCACCATCCTTTTTTTCAAAGACGATTTTTTCAATGTCGGAAAAATGGCATTTTTGTTTTTTTATTAAGGAGATATAAATATACTCTCCATCTTTTAAAATAAATTTTTCTCTAAAATAAACAATTACTCCAATCGTTCCAAGGATGGCAAAGAAAGCAGGAAGTGCGATGATGAACCATAAATTCATTACATGAAGTAAATTCAATATCAGTAAAGTGAAAGTGCCTAACCAGCCTAGGATAAAGAAGAAGAGAATGATTTTGAATTGACCTTTTGAATTTTTAATTTCGAAATCCACACTTTCATCTGGGTTGATTTTTGGCGCCTCGTTTTCAATAATTTCTAGGATTTTATTTAATACTTCTTCTTTGGTCCAATCTTGAATATCAAAAGTTTCTTTTTGCGTAACCAAAGATAAACCATCTTTAGAAGAAATAACACTAACACCAAATGGATTCTTCTTTTCTTTTATTAATTCAACGATGATAAGATAGAGGCCATTTTGTTCTATAGAGTAATCATAATCCACAATGCAACGGGTACTATGAAGTAAATCATTTAATTCTTGAAATTCATCGTGAATATAAGAATCAATAAAATCAAAAACGACGTTATCATTTTTACGTTGATGAATTAAATTTTCTAATTTGTTTTCTGGGTTAGCGGCAAATTTCTTTTTCTCACTTCTAATCTTTAATGAAACATAAAGAGAAATAGAGAGTCCTGCCACTAAAAAAATTAAACCAATGACTAAAAAAGAGGTGATGAATGTATCATCTTTTCTATTACTTAAAATTAGCATGAATAAAGAAAGCACTAAAAGTACTGTACTTATTATGCTATATTTTTTGTACTTTTTTGTTTGCATTTTATCACGTCCTCATCTCTTTTATTGTACACGTATATCTCACTATTTTCTATATATTGGGGATAATAAAAAGACGATTGAATTGCTCAATCGCCTTTATACGTAAATAAATTAGATTAATGGTAATTCATCAAGATTGAATGGCATGGTTGCACTACCGATTTTGTTAATAGTCAAAGTGGCATCAAACCAGTCACTCATAAAATGAACAGAGGCAACATGACCATCTTCAGTAAGTTGAATGGTAAAACTTTCCGTTCCAGATAATTCATAACAATTTTGAACACCTTGTAAAAAGCCAAATTCTTTTAAAGAATCTGCAGAAACCTCAGAAGAAATCTTGAATTCATTAGCATTTTCTGTTGGTGTATAAAGAGAAGCAGTAAACATTAACCATTTTGGTAAACAATCTTCTTTTTTATTTTTACATTCAGCTTTTCCAAGACCATTTACTTTTCTACTATAAGTAACTTGATAAAAAGTACCATCTTCCGCTTCATAAAAACCATTTTGATAGGCTTCTTCGTTCACATCCGCGCAGAAAGCACCTTTGCTATCTTTATATACTTTATAAGTATAAGAGTTATCAATAGAGAGCGTAGCTTCATAATCGCTTGCATTCATTTCTTCTAGTGCGATCTTCAATTTAGCAAGTTTAGCATCATCTTCGGAGATAACAGGTGTTGGAGTAACTGGACCTACAACATCTTCTCCTGTAGCAGAAACGGTAAGATCAAAAGTATAAGTACCATTACGGAGAGTTTCACTTAAAACTGGAGTGGCAATATGCACACCAGTAACTTTTTCATCATCGGCAAGAAGAGTAACTTCATCTAAAGTAACTTTTCCTTCCGTATCTTGGAAGGTATACCAGGTTAATGCGGATACGAAGTCACTAGCTAAAGCAGCTTTTTCAGCTAAATTGAAAGAAGCACTTTTGCCATCTTCGCTAATGAGTAAATCATGATTTGAAACATTAACAAATGGATTGGTGTACGGAGTGAAATCATATTCGTTGCCATTTTTATCTTTTGGACGAGAAATTTCTAGTTCGTTATTGTTATTAATATAACGTAATTCAACGGTGTTATCGGTAGACTTAAATAAAGTTTGGGTGAAGTTTTCATCAAAGTCACCATTATAGGATAAAAGATAACCTGCATCGGTAAATTCAACATTTAAATTTGTGGTAACTGGTTCACCAGTAGTAGGAGTGAATTCACCAGTTTCTTCGTTTAAGTTATAGAACTTATACGTAAGAGTTCCACTTAATTTAAGATTACCTTTCATATAATTGAATTTTTGAGCAAAATCGATAGGCTCGGCGACAGTAGAAGTGCTTGTTGAAGAAGGAGTGCCTTGACATCCAGTTAAAACAAGCATGGATAAAACAAATAATAAGCTTTGTTTTTTCATAGTTGTTTTGTATTCTCGTTTTTAATGCCAATTAGATTAGAGAATACTTGCTCCTTTCATTACTTTACAAAATCTAACTGGATTGCCCCCCGTTTTTAGTATCTCTTATTTCCATTTCGTTATGTTAAAAAGTCATCCTATGATGAAATATAAGAGGTAGTTTCAATAGATAAGATAAAACATCTTCAACATTTTACATAAAAATATTGCTAGAACAATCTTATCTAATGAATTTAAAGAGTAAATTAAAAAAAATAAACTCTTCTTCTTTTATAAAGAATAAACAGAGTTTAGCATATTTGATGAAGCAAATCTATATATATTTCTTTAAAAGCGCTTTCTTAAAGAAATGTTTTAAAGCAAATGAGCAAAAAATGAAAGTACCCTAAAAATTGGACAAGAAAAAGGATATACAATTTTTAAAAGAGATTTAATATGAAAGAATAAGATTATGTAACTAGAATAATAAAAAAGATTTACCGGAAGGAAAGATAATAGTCTCTATCTACTGCATGGTCAGTAAGCCAGTCCTTTACATCACTTTGAATTGAACTTTGGATAGATTCTAATTCATTTTTAATGTCACGTTGAAAATCGTCTGCTTCTACTTGGCTTTTTATCCATTCTAAGTAATGAGTTTTTACATTTAAAGAAAAAGTGATGGTATTTCCGTTAATACGAGCATTAATCTCAATTCTAGCTTCGGCGCGTGAAGAAGAAAAAACACTCCTTTGATGTTTGTAAGCAATCATCTCCATTTCTCTTAAAACAGCAAAGTAACCATAAACTTTTTCAGGTTTCTTTTCTTCTGGTCTAGGAGAAGGTGAATAGGAAGATGAAGAGGATGAAGAAGTTGAAGAAGAGGAAGATGAACTGGAGGATAAACGATCACTTTGATAATGCTTTTGTCGATAATAGTTCGTTGATTCATAAGAATGAGTTACACGATCACTGGGTTCACTTACATCAATAGAACATAATGTAAAATAGAAAGTGTTTTTGAATCGATTATCAAAATAACCGCCACGTTTTATATCAGTCTTACCTTTGAAGGATTGAATCGTAGTGACAAGTTGAGCAAAGAAACGAATAGGAGAGAGGAACGCGTCTAAAAATATTACTTCAAAACCCTTTAAACCTCTAACGAATTTATCGATAATAGAGAAAATAAATAGAATAATATAGGTAATAATCCAAAAACCAATATGAGATAAAATATGCCCAAATTGATTTAGATGTGTTATATAACGAATAAAACAAAACCAAAAGAAAAAAGACTGAATTAAAGCAAAAAAAGTACTAATGATACCAAAAAATTTTTTCATAAAATAATTCTCCTCTCATTATTATTCATTTTACAAGTTTAGAATTCATGTTTTCCAATCATACAACCAGGGCTGATTTCAGGAATTTCATTTTTCTTTGCTTCAGCTAATTTGTTGCAACATTGGAATAAAAAGCCTTTTTCTGTACGTTTAATTTGAGAAATCGGATGATATAAACATATCGTCCCTTCCTCATTATGATCGTGGAAGATACGGAAACAGTTTTTACAAAGTTTAATAACACTCACTCTTTTATTTTCCTTTAAAATCACTTGATTTAATGTATTTAACATGGTAGAAATCGAAGTAGTATCTTTATAAAGCGCCATTTCACTATCAAAAGACGTATAGAAAATAGATTTTTCAATTAATGACTTGGTCGAACTTGAAACAACAAAATAAGGCATAGGTTTTCTTTTGTTTCTAGTGTCAATATAGAGTTTTCTTTCTTCTTCGACGTATTTTCTTCCTTCATTATTTGGATCTAAGCTAACACAAAGAATGATATCGCATTCTTCCATAGCGCGTTTAATTTCCAAAGAGAAAGTTTCTTCTTTTCTTTCTTTTAAAGAATAGGGGCAATAAAAAGTATGAATTCCCATTAAATCCTCTAAAGTGTGATAAAGCCACATGGAAAAATAGTATTCTTCCGTATAGACTTCCTCATCTTTATCTTCTCGTTCTAAACGAGGAAAAGAAATAAAAACACGATATTTACTTTGGCTCACGTTGATACACCTCAAATTCTTCTTTAGTAATTTTAATAAATTCCATAGTGCCTGTTTTATTATTGTCATAACCATAATAGTAACCTTTTAATCTTCTTTCTTTTTCAAAAAGAGAAAGGTTACATTTTAATAAAACAATGCCTTTGACTTTACTTCCGTCTTGATTTTCTGGCTCATATTCATAGTAGAAGTAAAGTTCATTTTCTTTTAAATCAACTGTGGAAGAAACGCTATGACAGATTTTATTCGTTTTATAACCAATCGTAAAGCCTTGGATGGTGAGTTCGTTTCCTTGTGGAAAAATAGAAACAATGCGGAAAGAAGCAGGAGATTTACTTTTCTCACTATGTTCACTAGGAGTTGATTCGTATAAATAATAACCAGTTAAGGCGTTTTTGATATTTTTCAAGGTTGCTTTTTTTGTCCATTTTTTTAAAGATAGAATTGGTAATTTTTTCCTTCTTTTCACCAAGAAAAACTTGGTATATGTGTAACCATGGTTGGATATTGCATTATTTTCAAATAAAATAAGATTTTCTCTTTTTTGACCTTCAACGTTTCCAAAACAAATTGCTTTTTCTTCAGGATGCTTTTCTAAGTAATTCATTGACTCCGTTGTGGACGCTAACCGCTTATAAACGGCAAATGGCACTTGATGCGCTACAAAAGAAGAGCATTGATTAAAGGTTGGAACATTTCCATAAATCGTTTCAACTTCCGTTCCTTTCATGCCTTGATGAGATTTGTGCATGTATGCATAAAGAACAATTTTACTTGTTTGTGTTTCCACAACTTCATAAGTAGAAGAACATAAAAAATTACGAATTTGAGGTACAATACCTGAATCACTATTCGCAAAAGGAATAAAGGCCATATCTGCTTGTCCTCTTAATAAAATCTTTTCAATTTCATCTAGATCTTTTCCTGAGAGAAATTCGAAATTTCCTTGACAACAAGAAAAATGATAAGCGTCTTGAAAGACTAAATCGTCATATTTTTCTTTTAAAAACTCATATAGAGCAATATAGGTATTACTTTCACCATATCCGTAATAAACAATTCTCACTACATTTTTCATTGATATCTTCCCTTTTTTCATTATATATTTTTTTTAAAAGGAATAAAAGACAAACTATTTTTAAATTATTTCTTCATCAGATTTTATATAAAAAAACTTATCTTTCCTCAATTAAATAATTAAGTTTCGTTATAAGGCGAATTGAAACTTTTTAAGAAGTAAATTCCGTTTTACAATAGAAAAGTCAGAAGTAGCAATAGAAAAGAAGGCAAATATGTGCTACTCAAGAACAAAAGGAAAACACCTTACTCTAATCGCCTTATCCTCGTCTAATCATATCAATAAACCCCCATTTAAAAGTAGTGGTAGTCATCAAAAAATCGACTTAGTAAATACGAATGAAAAAAACAATAAATTAGTTTGCACCTCGGCGGGAATTTATGGAATTATGGTAGCAATTGAATATAAAGAGGGCATCGCATCAAACATTAGTGTCTCATATCGTGAACTGGATGCGAGTTACTTTATCTTTATTTTAAAATCACGGTCAACCAATGATACGTTCTTTATTTATGATGAGTTAAAGAACTCTGAAGTCTTTTTAGCGGTCGCAACATTTAATTTATACAGTTCAATTACTACCAATAGTATATTTCAAGGTGAAAAAGAGGGTATCACAACTAAAATTATCATTCAGCAAATTCATCAGTTATATCCTAATATGGCCTTTGTGGATACCGCAACAGGATGGAAAATTAATTATAGCTTGTTTGAAAGTGGAAACTTCGTTTTAAATCGAAATTTTGTTTTATATCTTGATAGTAAATAAAAACGGGACTTCAATGGATGAGTCCCGTTTTTCTATGCTAAAATAAGCAGAATTAAGGGCTCTTTAAAATCTAAGGTGGAGTAATTTTTTAGAGACTCCACCATAAAT
>ERZ1673738.2974-NODE-2974-length-20206-cov-140.445437_pt1 | contig 20206 bp, 15 predicted proteins | sample MGYA00580198_ERZ1673738 | MGnify/ENA primary metagenome ERZ1673738 (study PRJEB41218, sample SAMN15661784) | gut metagenome | host: Homo sapiens | place: Canada: London | collected 2015-08-20/2019-03-30 | study: EMG produced TPA metagenomics assembly of...
TCCGACCATGTGCCATATCTCCTGCAAAGAATCGAAGAACAGACACCCCGTATTCATCCCGTGTCTTTTTCTTTTGGCAAGCAATCATCTTCCGAGCCAAGTTTCCAACAACTGGAGATTGTACCGCTTTCTTCTCCTGCCCTGCTCACCTATTTGCAGGAAAGGGGGATAAACATTGCACTGGCAAAAAGAGAATGCAGTGAAGCGCATTTCTCCCATCACGGCAAACGGTATTTCGCCATTGCCTTTCCCAACGTGTCGGGTGGGTATGAAATCCGCAACCGATATTTTAAAGGCTGTATCGCACCGAAAGAAATTTCCCATATCAAACAGCCGGGAACAGCGAGGGAAACGTGTTATGTGTTTGAGGGGTTTATGGACTATCTTTCATTCCTTACTTTGAGATTGGAGAGCTGTTCGAAATATCCCGAACTGGATAGGCAAGATTACATGGTGCTGAACTCCGTAGCCAATGTTTCCAAAGCCCTCTACCCTTTGGGGAACTACGAGCGAATCCATTGTTTCTTTGACAATGACCGTGCAGGGATGGAAGCACTCCAACAAATCCGTGTGGAATACGGCAGGGACTTATACATCCGTGATGCTTCGCAGACCTACAGCGGATGCAAGGACTTGAACGAATACTTACAGAAACAGACTGAAAGAAACAGGCAAGCCCAATCTGTAAAAGAGACGCCCAGCCAACCACCGAAAAAGAAAAACGGCTTTCGGTTATAGCCCACTATAACTACACGCTTCGCTTTCGTAGTTGTGGGCTCTCCCGAGGGGATTAGGGCTTTGCCCTAATGACCCACTCAGGGCGTTTCTCCCCTGAGAACCCAGACCAAAGAGTGACCTTCTCTTTGGAAACTCCGCTTATGGGTTACACCCCTAAGAACCCCTCTGCGAAAGCGAACAAAGTAATCTATCGTAAACAATAAATCAGAATAGTAGTATGGCAATAAAATCAAGCATACATATCAAACCTTGCAACACCAAGTCAAGCGAGGCTCACAACAGGAGGACTGCCGAGTATATGCGTAATATCGGAGAGTCCAGAATCTACATCGTGCCTGAACTATCCGCTGACAACGAGCAATGGATAAACCCGGACTTCGGAAGTTCGAATTTGCAGACACACTACGACAACATCAAACGGATGGTAAAGGAAAAGACAGGTCGTGCCATGCAAGAGAAAGAGCGAGAACGCAAAGGAAAGAACGGAAAAATCATAAAAGTGGCAGGATGCTCGCCCATCCGTGAGGGTGTGTTGCTTATCAAACCGGACACCACATTGGCAGACGTGAAGAAATTTGGCGAGGAATGCCAAAGACGTTGGGGCATCACTCCGCTTCAAATCTTCCTACACAAAGATGAAGGGCATTGGCTGAACGGACAGCCCGATGCAGAGGACAAGGAAAGTTTCCAAGTAGGTGAAAAATGGTTCAAACCGAATTACCACGCACACATCGTATTCGACTGGATGAACCACGACACAGGCAAGAGCCAAAAACTCAATGACAATGATATGATGGAAATGCAGACTTTGGCATCTGATATTCTTTTTATGGAACGTGGGCAATCCAAGACTATTACAGACAAGGAGCATTTGGAGCGAAACGATTTCATCATCGAGAAACAGAAAGCCGAACTGCAACGTATAGATGAAACCAAGCGACACAAAGAACAACAGATAAGTCTTGCCGAACAGGAGCTTAAACAGGTAAAATCAGAGATACGCACGGACAAACTCAAAAGCGTAGCCACTGATGCTGCCACCGCCATAGCAAGCGGTGTCGGTTCTCTTTTCGGAAGTGGAAAGTTGAAAGATTTGGAACAAGCCTACGAGAATTTGCGTCAGGAAGTGGTCAAGCGCAATAAGGGTATTGACGAACTAAAAGCCAAGATGCAACAAATGCAGGAACAGCACGGCAAACAAATACGCAATCTTCAAGGAATACATAACCAAGAACTTGAAGCCAAAGACAGGGAAATATCAAGACTGAACGCCTTGCTTGAAAAGGCATTCAAGTGGTTTCCGATGCTCAAAGAAATGTTGAGAATGGAAAAACTGTGTACAGTCATTGGATTTACCAAAGATATGATAGATTGCCTTCTGACAAAGAAAGAAGCCATCCAATGCAATGGCAAAGTTTATTCTGAGGAGCATAGAAGAAAGTTTGAAATCAAAAATGATGTCTTCAAGGTGGAGAAGAATCCAACTGATAATGGTAAACTTATACTGACCATAAACAGGCAACCGATAGGTGAATGGTTTAAAGAACAAGTGGAAAAATTACGGCAAGGTTTACGCAACACTACAGAAGAACCAAGAAAAAGTAGAGGATTTAAGTTATAAATCTGTTCTATATAATGCGAAGTGTCAACAAAATAATTAATTTTGCATTTGGATAGAGGCAACTCTTTCCAAGACATAAGAAAAAAAGAAGCGTTATGCTCATCTTGTAACTTGAAAACCTGAGAGCCTTTCAAATTTGATGCAAGAGATAGCATAGTGGTTCTCACGCATACAGCGTGGACTGCTATTGTTATATCTGCATCATAGGCTTTCTCAGGGCCGTCAAGTTAGATTGACATAGGTAGTCCGCGCTTCTGCATTTAATAATCCGCTCTGTTGGACTGAGGAGCGAAATAAATAATGAATATGAGCAACGAGATTCTTTTGCGATTGAGAGAATTTCATCCGGCTGATGCAAATATTATTGCCGGATGGCTGAAAAGCGAGTATCTGATGCGTCAATGGTGTGCCGACCGATATTCGCGTTACCCTGTAACGGCAGATGATATTAACTCATATCATGACAAATACATCGACGGACATTCATCAATCGCTCTTACTATGGTTGATGCCGCAAAAGTCATTGGTTATATAACACTCAGAAAACCATCTGACCAAAATTCAGAATGGCGACTTGGATTCGTAATAGTTGATGATGCAAAGCGAGGTCTCGGCTTGGGCAAAAAGCTTGTGAGCATGGCTATTGATTATGCTCACAAAGAATTAGACGCGACTAAAGTATCGCTTGGTGTATTTGAAAATAATCCATCTGCAATACATTGTTATGAAGCCGTGGGATTTAAGCAAGTTCAAAGAGAAAAGACAGAAAGCTACACTTGCCTCGGTGAGATTTGGAATTGCATAGAAATGGAACTTTTCGAATCTCGGATTCAACGGTCATGCACTGAGGGCTGATTTTAGGAATTGAGGGAAATAATAAAACACCCAACTTTACATTCTTGGGTGTAAAATTGGCAATCATTTACAATTTACTGATTATCAGCATTTATAATATATAATACACAATTAAGACAGATAAAGAATGAAGACGAAAGACTTTCTCGGAATGCTGCTCATGGCATTCCTCGCCGTGGCAGGACTAACGGCGTGCAGTGAAGATAACGAAGGAGGCAAGAAGATAACCGATTATAAGGAATACACGCTTACGGTAGCTTCTGTAAAACTTCCCGGCGTTGTAACATCGTGTGGCAACAATGTATTTACGGATGTATATGCTGTGAAAAAAGAGCAATCCACCGAATGGGAGTCACAGGGAAGCATCGGCAATTTTGAATACGAAGAAGGGTATGAATACCAAATACATATCAGTGAAACGAGCTACTTGGATTATAGCATGGGTGAACCGGCATGGACTGAATACGAGTTGCTGGAAGTCATATCGAAAGAACATAGGAACTCCGAAAATTTGCCTCCTCATTTCATTCCGAATTGGTATTTTGAGCAACGCTGTCCGTATACCAATCCGGAATTTGCTTATGCCATCGAGGCCGACCAAAAAGAGGACATTGAGAATGACCTTAAAACCGATGCTACCTACAAATTTGGAGGCTTGCGCTATTATATACCTTCTTTTGTGGCAGACAACTGGTTTTTATTGGATGACGACATGCACACTGTTGAACAGGGCATTTTGATTGGAAGGAGCAAGGAACCAACGGAGTTTCCTGAAACATACCAGCTTCTGATGCCAGAACAGCAAGTGCTGGGATATGCGCAATTCGATTTTGTGACAAACACCGCGCCGGAAGAACCCATTATGCAATATGACGTATTCATTTGTCGTCAGTCTCTAAGCAAGTCCGTTGCGCCGCAAAGTATTGATATATGCCTATATAAAGACCTTACAGCCTATTACCAAAGCAAATATCCGGAAGCCAATGTCAAGGCTGTCGTGATTCGCTATATGGTGAAGAATTTGGGATAGTAAAGTATTTATTCATTATGGGGCTAAACAAGCATTTTGATTATACTGATGATTACAGTGAGGTAGTTCATACCACACGACCGATAAGCGCAGAAGAATTGACTGACAGATTCTTCTGCGCACCAGATTGGATTATTGCTTTGATGGAGTTCCGTAATGCCATAATAAAACCTTTTGGTCTGAAAGGCGAGAAAACATTATCCGATTTAGTCAAAATCGAATCCGAAAACAGGGCAACCTTAAGTAAAATCAACAAACATCTTGATTTCAATGTTACACTGATGACTGAAAATATCGGAAACTGCAATCAACGTATATCGGTCAGTACGAAAGTCTGCCTGCATAACGGTATAGGGAAATTTTATTTTGCTATAATAAAACCGCTTCATAGGTTAATCTGCAAGACACTGTTAAAACGGGTTAGGAAGAATTTAGAATTACAATAAGCCAATCTGTTCCCTCTGCCACATCGCCAACCTCATAGAGTGTATGGCGATGTTTTGATTTCATCAAACATCGCAGGTGTTCCACATTGTTCTTAAATAATGCAAAAACACCCAATTTTACATTCTTGGGTGTAAAATTGGGTGTTTATTTTGCAATTTGCTGATTTTCAGCGTTTATTGCGGAGAGAGAGGGATTCGAACCCCCGGTACAGTTGCCCGTACACCGCATTTCGAGTGCGGCCCGATCGACCACTCCGGCATCTCTCCTTGTGTTGCGGGGTTGCTTTTCGGCTTTCCCCTCCCCGAAACTTTCGTTTTGGGACTGCAAATATAGACATATTTTTCGGAAACTGCTATTTTTTGCAGGAATTTTTCGATTTTTTTGATTTTTTTCTTCGGACGGCTCCGTTTTCCGCTCTTTGCCTGATTTAATTCCTATCTTTGTATCCGGGGGCTTTGGCCGCTTGCCGGTGCGGCGCAGTATTTCCCCTCCGCACCCGTTTATATGGGTGAGAGCCGATACTAAAACCGGTACGGTTTTCGTTCTGTTCATGAACAGAGCTAACGCAAACAACGAGTGAGCCATGAAAGAGTTGAGATTATGGATTGCCGCCGTCGTCGCGGCTGCGGGTCTCGCAAGCTGCTCGTCGGCATATTACGCCGCGTCGGGGTATGCCGGCGACGACCTGTATGTTCAGCACGACCGCGCGCAGATCGCACGCAAACAGCAGGCCGAGGCCGAAGCCAAGAAGGCCGAAGCCGAGGCGCGCAGAGCCGAGTGGGAGGCCCGGATCGCCGAGGCCCAGGCCGCTGCGGCAGAAAATGACTACTACGAATACCGGAGTGCCGATTCGAATCCTTACCAGAGCATCCTGGCCGATGACTACGAGAGCGCCTATGCGCGCCGCCTGCGGGGCTTCGAGTCGCCGACCTACCGGATGCCTTCGAGCTACATCAATGCCCGCTACAGTTCGGCCTTCACCTATGCCTCGGCCTACGATCCGGCTTTCTACAACGTCATCGTCATGGGTGACGAGGTGTGGGTCGAGCCCAAGTACATCACTTCGATGTTCGGATCGTGGGGGACTTCGGTCGTGCTGCTCGATCCGTGGTATTACGGCTGGAGCTGGCCGTGGGGGCCGTCGTTCTCGATCGGCAGCTGGGGCTGGAGCTTCGGCTGGAACGCCTGGTACCGGCCCTGGTACGCAGGGTGGTACAGCCCGTGGTACGATCCCTGGTGGGGACCCGGCTGGGGCTGGGGGCCCGGTTGGCATCACCATCCCTACTGGGGCCCGGCCTGGGGGCCCGGCTGGGGGCATGGGCACCATTGGGCGCCGCGTCCGAACTATCGCTTCGGACATACCGGCACCGCAGGCGGATCGCGCTACCTGCCGGCCTTCTCGTCGGGCGGCAGCCGCTATCGTCCGGCACTCTCCGGAACGCGCGGCGGTGCGACCGGCAGCGGCTCCTCGCGGGTCTACTATAACAGCGGCGGGCGTACGAACAACAGCAGCCGGATCTACCGCAACAACAACAATTCGCGCAACGACTCGTGGAACAGCAACCGCGGTTCGTCGGGCAGCCGCTATACGCCCGGCCGGACCGAGAACTCCGGATCCCGCGGCAACAACTTCAACAGCGGCAGCAGCTTCGGCGGTTCGCGCGGCGGATTTACGGGCGGCAGCTCGGGCGGCTCGCGCGGCGGATTCACCGGAGGAGGCTCGGGCGGTTCGCGCGGCGGCAACTCCTACAGAGGACGTTAAACTTTAAAGAAGAATCGGAACATGAAACGAATCATAATCTGTTTGCTGGGAGCCGTCTCCGGCCTGGTGGCCGTGCCGGCCGCCGCACAGCAGTCGTCGATGCAGTTCGGCGGGTTGATGTTCAGTCACGACCTGATGCTGGCCGAGGATTTCGCCTCGCTGTCGCGTCCCGCGAATTTCGGGACGGCTCGGGCCATGGCGCTCGGCGGGGCCTTCACTTCGCTCGGCGCCGACATGTCGGCCATGTCGATCAACCCGGCCGGTCTGGGCATGTACCGCCGCAGCGAAATCTCGCTGACGCCGATGCTCTCGGTGGCGCAGGGCGAGACCGCGAATACCCTGCCGTGGCAGGGCAACAACCGGACCCGCTTCTCGTTCGCCAACGTCGGCGCGGCGCTCAACATCTTCGAGAGCTCCTCGGGTTCGCTGGTAAGCATGACGCTCGGCGTCGGACTCAACCGGGTCGCCGACTTCAATACGCGCTACTCCTACTCCTCGGAGTCGGTCTACGACGCCGCATCGGGACAGACCGTGCCCACGCTGGCCGACGTCTTCAGCCAGCAGCTGACCTACCACGGGATCTTCCCGAGCCAGGACGGGGCGCTCGGCTATGACTACGTACCCTACTTCTGGCCGGCGATCCTGGGCTACAACGGCTTCATGACGAGCCAGGCCGGTGACCAGATGGTGCCCGACATGATCGGCCACAACGCATCGGCCATCCATTCGGTCGATGTGGTCAATTCGGGATCGATCAACGAGTTCCAGATCGCCCTGGGCGCCAACATCAACAACATTCTCTACGTCGGGGCCACGCTCGGCATCCAGAGCGTCCACAAGAAGACGGGGATCACCTACCAGGAGCAGTATCTCTACGACGGCACGCCCGTGAACCGCGACGGGACGCCGCTCGCCTCGAAACTCGACTATGCCTCGCTCTACCAGCAGACGGTGCTCGACGGCAGCGGCCTGAACTTCAAGATCGGCGCTATCGTGCGCCCCGTAGCGGGGCTGCGTCTGGGCGTAGCCTACCATACGCCGACCTTCTATTCGCTCGACCGCACCTATGCGGCCGACATCGAGTCGTCGATCTCCAACGCCGCGAACACGAGCCGCGAGATCAACACCGACCGCACGCCGGTGCTCTCCGACGACGGACCCAACAGCTGGGAGTTCGTCTCGCCGTCGCGCCTGCTGTTCGGCGCCTCCTATACGTTCGGCACCTTTGCCATCGTCTCCGTGGACTACGAACGCGACTGGTACAACGGCATCCGGGTGAAGAACGTGCCTGATGGACAGCCCGGATTCATCATCCAGCCCGAGGAGTACAAACTCGAGTTCAAGAACAACTTCTGTGCGACGAACGCCGTGCGTGCGGGCCTCGAGCTCAAGCCGCTGCCCGTGCTGGCCCTTCGTGTCGGCGGCGGGTACACCTCCTCGATGCTTAAGGACAAGAACCTCTACTTCAACCGTCCGGTGGCTACCGAAAGCCACTACCTGACGGCCGGTGTAGGCTTCACGCTTTCGCGCACGACGGTGCTCGACCTGGCCTACCAGTACGCCGTGGACAACTACTCGCAGTATCAGCTCTTCTTCAGCATGGATGCCGATGCCGGACAGCCCGTGACGTGGAGCGGTCTCTACGATACTTCGATCACGCGCCACTACATCGCCCTGACGCTCGGCTTCCGCTTCTGATTCCGCGTGTTGCGGGCAGCGCGCCGGACGCGATTCCGCATCCCTGAATGGTGCTTCGTCGCCCGCAACGGGGAAATATACCGCATAAAGGTCTGCTCCATGATAGGCAGACCTTTATTTTTTTGTATATTTGCGCTCCGGAACAAACGTAAAACCAAGATAAGTTATGGCTAAGGAACTCAAAGACCTCACCAAATCCGACGAGAACTACTCGCAGTGGTACAACGATCTGGTGGTCAAGGCCGGACTGGCGGAAAATTCGGCCGTCCGCGGGTGCATGGTCATCAAACCCTACGGCTATGCCATCTGGGAGAAGATGCACGATGCGCTGGATCGGATGTTCAAGGAGACGGGACATCAGAACGCCTATTTCCCGCTCTTCATTCCCAAGTCGTTCTTCTCGAAGGAGGCCCACCACGTCGAGGGCTTCGCCAAGGAGTGCGCCGTGGTGACGCACTACCGCCTGAAGAACGATCCCGAGGGCAGGGGGGTCGTCGTCGATCCCGATGCGAAACTCGAGGAGGAGCTCATCGTGCGTCCGACCTCCGAGACAATCATCTGGAACACCTACAAGAACTGGATCCAGTCCTACCGCGACTTGCCGATCCTCTGCAACCAGTGGGCTAACGTCGTGCGCTGGGAGATGCGCACGCGCCTGTTCCTGCGTACCGCGGAGTTCCTCTGGCAGGAGGGGCATACGGCTCACGCCACGCGCGAGGAGGCTGTCGAGGAGGCCACGAAGATGATCCACGTCTACGAGAAGTTCGCCACGGAGTGGATGTCGCTGCCGGTGATCGTGGGACACAAGTCGCCCAACGAGCGTTTTGCCGGCGCGGAGGATACGCTGACGATCGAGGCGCTGATGCAGGACGGCAAGGCGCTGCAGAGCGGTACGTCGCACTTCCTTGGGCAGAACTTCGCCAAGGCCTTCGACGTGCAGTATGTCAATAAGGAGGGCAAGCTCGAGTATGTCTGGGCTACGTCGTGGGGCGTTTCGACCCGTCTGATGGGTGCCCTGATCATGGCCCATTCGGACAACAACGGTCTGGTGCTGCCTCCGAAACTCGCACCGATCCAGGTGGTGATGATCCCCATCTACAAGGGAGAGGAGCAGCTCGCCGAGATCCGCACCCGCTTCGAAGCCATTGCTGCCGAACTGAAGGCCAAGGGCATCTCGGTGAAGATCGACGACCGTGACAACGTCCGCTCGGGCTTCAAGTTCGCCGAGTATGAGCTCAAGGGCGTTCCGGTGCGTCTGGCCATGGGCCCGCGCGACCTGGAGAACGGAACGATCGAGTTGGTGCGTCGCGACACGCTCGAAAAAGAGACCGTCCCGCAGGACGGCCTCGCTGACCGGATCGAGACCCTGATGACCGATATTCAGCAGAACATCTACCGCAAGGCGCTTGCCTACCGCGACTCGATGATTACGCGGGTCGATACGTGGGAGGAGTTCAAGGAGGTGCTTGAGACGAAGGGTGGCTTCATTTCGGCACACTGGGACGGCACGGTCGAGACCGAGGTGGCGATCAAGGATGCCACGAAGGCCACGATCCGCTGCATTCCGATCGACGCACCCGATGAGGAGGGCGTCTGCATCTACTCCGGCAAGCCGTCGCACCGCCGCGTGCTCTTCGCCCGCAGCTATTGATCGGCCCGGTCCGACACAGGGTCGGGACGGACGGAGCGGCTTTCGGACGCCGCATCCGTCCGTCCCGGCTTTTTTTGTCCCCGGACGATCCTTGCCGACGGCAAAATGGAGGACTGGTGAAAAAATCGGAGCGGCGAACGCTTTTTTTCGTACCTTTAACGCCGTTATTCTTTGAATGCCATGGACAACGAAGCTGAAATCCGGAAACGGAAAATCTATCGCGTGACTTTCATCGGCTTTGTCGTGAACCTCGCGCTCTCGTGTTTCAAACTGGCCGCAGGTGTCCTCGGCCGCAGTGCCGCCATGACGGCCGATGCCGTGCACTCGTTCTCGGACATGGCCACCGACGTCGTAGTGATCGCCTTTGCCCGGATCTCGGCCAAACCCAAGGACGACGGACATGACTACGGACACGGGAAATACGAGACGCTCGCCACGATCATCATCAGTCTGGCGCTCGTCGCCGTGGGTGTCGGTATCTTGCTGTCGAGCATGCGCTCCATCCGAACAGTCATCGAAGGCGGGGTACTTCCCCGTCCGGGCGGTGTGGCGCTCATCGCCGCCGTGCTCTCGATCGTGGCCAAGGAGATCCTTTACCGCTATACGGTCCGTGTCGGACGCGCAATCGACAGCCCCAGCGTCGTGGCCAACGCCTGGCACCACCGCAGCGATGCGCTTTCGTCGCTTGGAACGCTGGTCGGCATCGGCTGCGCCTTTTTTCTCGGAGAGAAGTGGCGTATCGCCGATCCGATTGCGGCGCTCATTGTCGCCGTCTTCATCTTCAAGATCGCTCTCGATCTGATCCGTTCGGGCCTCGGCGAGCTGCTCGAACAGTCGCTCCCCGCCGAGACCGAGGCGGAGATTCTGCGGATCGTCTCCGCCGATCCCGCCGTTAAAGAGCCCCACAACCTCCGCACGCGCCGCATCGGGGCCTCGATCGCCATCGAGGTGCACATTCGGGTCGATGGGGAGATGACCGTCAGGGAGTCGCATGACCATACGGTCGATATCGAACGTCGGCTCCGCGAACGCTTCGGCCGGGGGACGATGATCGCCATCCACGTCGAGCCCGAGAAATAGGCTACACCCCCGTGCGGCGTGATTTTTGTGTGCCGCACGATGCCGGTCGCCGAATCGGGAGAGTAGAAAAATTTGTTTTTTTCGGAAAAAGTGTTTATCTTGCGAACGTAAAATTTCCGGAAACGGTGCGAACCGCTGCGGAGAGGTTAAGTACACGAGCGACACGATTAAATTAAAAAAAGGATTGCCTATCGGAACAGAATTCTACTCTTAGTAACTATTAGGGGGAAAAGAGTATGAACGTGCAAGTATTAAGTGACCAAGTATTGCTTAATCACTACCTTTCGGGGGACCGGAGCGCCATATCCACTTTGATCGAACGTCACAGTCGCCGCGTACGCGATTACATCGGCATGATGGTCAAGGACCGCGATGTCGCCGATGATATCTTTCAGGAAACCTTCATTAAGGCTGTTCGGGTGATCGACGAGGGTCGTTATACAGATAACGGCAAATTTCTGTCGTGGATCCTGCGCATTGCCCACAACCAGGTGATCGACCACTTTCGTGCCATGCGTCAGGACAAGTCGGTTTCCGAATCGGATGCCGGATACGACATGCTCGGCACGCTGCGTTTTGCCGAACGTACGGTTGAGGACTCGATGGTCAGCGACCAGATCGAGCGCGATGTCCGTGCTTTGGTTGAGCATCTTCCGGCCGAGCAGCGCGAGGTTGTGATGTTGCGTTACTTTTCGGGGTTGAGTTTCAAGGATATTGCCGAACAGACCGAAGTGAGCATCAATACGGCGCTTGGACGCATGCGCTATGCGCTGATCAACCTGCGCCGGATGATCAAGGAAAAAAATCTGATTTTAAGTTGATCTTCGCACAATATTCCTCCATACGATGCGTTTTATAGTTGCAGCAGTTAAAACGAAGTGCCTATGGAGGACATGGACAAGAACGATGTTTCAAACAACGGCATCTCCGAGGACGAAGACTTGATCATGCGGGAGGTAATACAGGGTGATGCGGATTTGTGTTATTTGCACCATTACCTCTCGGAAGTTTTCCGAAAAGGGGATATTTTTAAGGGTTAATTTTTGATGGGAGAAGGGGGCCGCAAGGTCCCCTTCATTGTTTGGCGCCGGCTTCGGACGGCAGGGTGTACGCGAAGCGGCGGCCGGTAATCCGGCCGCCGCTTCGCATGTTTTCAGCCTTGCGGCAGGGTGCGGAGGTCAGTGCTCCCGTCCCCCGTCGTTCGGGTGGGAGCAGCGCAGCTGGAAGGCCAGCGAGCAGGCTCCCGTGCCGGCGAAGAGCAGCGAGATCGAGACCCATACCAGCACGGCCGTCCGGCCGAACACAAGCGGTTGGAGCAGGATCCATACCGCACAGAGCAGCAGGAGGATGCCGGTGAAGACAGTCCATCCGGCCCCCGGGATCTCCAGCGCGTTCATGTCGCCGCCCAGCCCGATGGTCGCGAAGGCGCGCATCAGCAGCCAAAAACCCAGTACGATCGGGAGGGTGATCTCCGAGAGCGAGACGTTGAAGATCAGGATGAGTCCCAGGATGATCTCGATCAGCCCGCCGACGGCCATCCAGCCGCGGCCGGTGACGAAGTGGCGGTTCATGGCCGAGAGCGCTGCCTCGAGCATGCCCGAGAGGAACATCAGCCATCCGAACAGGGTGGCCATTGCCAGGTAGCTCCGGCTCGGGTAGGCGAAGATCAGGATGCCGGCGGCCAGCAGGGCGATCCCGACGACGGCGAGCAGCCACCAGTAGCGGACGGCCCGCTTCGAATTTTCAAGCAATACGTTGATTCGGTCCATAGCAAACGGATTTTGCCTTCGTCAGCGCAATTCGTGTGCCAACCCGGCATGCCGCTTCGGCCGGGGCCTGTGCGACAAAATGACCCGGGAGCGCTCCAATGAGGGCGAATATCCGTTATCTTTGCACCGTTATCGAGGTTCGGATATTATGGCGACTACGACAAAAGAACTCACGGCGGGGCGCCCGCTGACGTTGATTCTGAATTTCACCCTGCCGCTGCTGCTGGGCAATCTGTTGCAGCAGACCTACTCGCTCGTCGATGCCGTGATCGTGGGCCGTTTTCTGGGAATCAATGCCCTGGCCTCGGTCGGAGCCAGCACTTCGGTCGTCTTCCTGATCCTGGGCTTCTGCAACGGTTGCTGCGGCGGATTCGGTATCCCCGTGGCCCAGAAGTTCGGAGCCCGGGACTATGCGACCATGCGGCGCCTGGTCTTCGTCAGCCTGAAACTCTCTGCGGTGATGTCGGTGGCCATTGCTCTGGTTACGAGCCTGCTGTGCGGCGATATCCTGCGGATCATGCGGACTCCCGACAACATCTTCCCCGGGGCCTATGCCTACCTGCTGATTACCTTCATCGGCGTTCCGTGCACCTTCTTCTACAATCTGCTGGCCTGCATCATTCGGGCTTTGGGTGACAGCCGGACACCCTTCTGGTTTCTGCTCTTCTCGACGGTGCTCAACATCATACTCGACCTCTTCTGCATCCTGGTGCTGAAGTGGGGCGTGGCCGGAGCCGGCATCGCCACGGTCGTCTCGCAGGGACTTTCGGCGTGGCTCTGCTACCGCTACATGATGAGCCGTTTCGAAATTCTTCGGGCACAGCCCGGCGAGCGTCGTTTCAACGGACGCCTGGCGCGGCAGCTGCTCTACATCGGGGTGCCGATGGGCTTGCAGTTCTCCATCACGGCGATCGGCAGCATCATGCTGCAGAGTGCCAACAACGCCCTGGGAACAGCCTGCGTAGCGGCCTTTACGGCGGCTATGCGCATCAAGATGTTCTTCATGTGTCCGCTCGAGAGTCTCGGCATTGCCATGGCCACCTACAGCGGTCAGAACTACGGCGCAGGTCGTCCCGAGCGTGTCTGGCAGGGAGTGAAGGCCAGTTCGCTGTTGATGATGATCTACTGGATCTTTACCTTCGCGGTGCTGATGACCGCTTCGCGGACCATCGCCCAGCTCTTTGTCGATGCCTCGGAGACCGAGATCCTGAACGATACGGCGCTCTTCCTCCACGTGTCGGTTTCATTCTTCCCCGTGCTGGGGCTGCTCTGCATCCTGCGTTATACGATTCAGGGGGTGGGCTATACCAATCTGGCCATGCTTTCGGGTGTCTCGGAGATGATTGCGCGGATTCTGGTCAGCCTTCTCGCTGTCCCGGCCTTCGGTTATATCGCCGTCTGCTTCGGCGATTCGACGGCCTGGATCTTTGCCGACCTCTTCCTCATTCCGGCTTTTGCCTTCGTCTACCGGCGGTTGCTGCGGATGAAGCGGCCCGATGTTGCCGAGCCGGCCGGCCGGTGACCGGAGGACGTACTTTTCCCGTCGCTCGACCCGAATGCTTCCGAATGAAAATCACCCCTGCCGCTTCGGTGGCAGGGGTGATTCTTTTCATACGGCAGGCGACTCCTGCCGCCTTAGTCGAAATCCTCGCGGAAGAGTCCGTAGTGGCGGATCAGTCGGGAGATTTCGGGATCGAGGTTGCCGCGGAACTTGAGACTCTCGCGCAGCTCGACCGCACGCAGGAAGTACTTGACGGCTTGCTCCTCGTCGCCCAGACGGGCCGCCAGGATTGCGAGCATGTACTGCAGGTCGGCCGTCGATCCGGCATCGGGCTCGGCGCGCAGGATCCGGTAGGCCGCGGCATCGTAGCCGAGCGACATGTAGGCCAGTGCGGTATTGCGGTCCTCGTAGGGGCGCAGGATCTCCAATGCCTCCTCGTAGCGGCGCTTGCGGAGCAGATCCACGGCGTGCATGTAGTTTGAATCGACCTCAGTGGTATATACCGTGTCCTGCTTCATGCCCCGGCGGTGGAGGTTGAAGCGGAAGTCCACGGCGCGCATCTGCGGGTAGATCACGCTGCGCATGCGGGCATACTCCTTGGGATACTTCAGCCGGATCCGCCATTCGCGCGTGTCGGGGTTGCCCTCCCAGCGGATCATCTCCAGAATCTCTTCCTTGTGGGTGAGCAGCGTATCGGCCTCCACGAGCCGGTAGAGTTCGTCCCAGTCTTCGGCCAGCCACGTTGTGCGGAGCAGGTTCGGCAGGTCGGGCAGACGGTCGTCGTTGTCGGCAAGCACCTGGTGACCCGCTTCGTCGAGCGTGTAACTGCCCGCAACGCGGAGCGAGTCGTAGAGGGTACGGAACTCCGATACGAGCACCTGCCGCAGGGCCTCGGCCCGGTCGCGGGCCAGGCGGTCGTTGAGTACCCACGTACCCTCGGGCGATGCCGTTGCGCGGAGCGTGATGCTGTCGATGATGTAGACCGGATCGGTCATCAACCCGCGGGTCAGCGAGCGTACGGCTGCAATCTGGCGCCGGTTTTCGGTCAGCGTATCAACCAGCCGGGCCTTGCCGACGGGGAAGGTGAAGAAGAACCGGGCGTTGGCTTCGGCGTCGCGCAGCACGATCCGCTGCATGTAGCGGGTCCGTTCGTCGAGGAACGAGGTCATCGAGGCCACGTTGTAGGTCAGTGTATCCGATCGTGTGAGTCGGTAGGTGCGTCCGTTGCGGTCCTCGACTTCGCCGGTCAGGTAGAGCCGCAGCTTGGCGGTGTTCTCGTCGGCCTGCACCGGCTGCAAGTAGTAATAGTCGATCTTTCCGTCGGGGCGGACAACCACCGTGTCGAGCCGGGCGTTGGGCAGGTAGGGGTGGCGGACCATCCGCCCGAAAGCCTCGGGCTTGCCCTCTTCCAGCCGCCGATTGCGGGCAATCGCCCCCTGACGCAGTACGCTTTGCCGTACGGCGGCCGTGTCGAGGTTGTTCAATTCGGCCAGACGGTCGTTCGCCGCCTCCTTGCGCGAGCGGTAGTTGGCGAGCATCGTGCTGTCGCTCGTCTGCTCCAGCAGCCCCTCGATGGCGGGACGCCGGCGTCCCGTGTAGGCGAGGCGTTCGGAGGCCAGACAGCGCAGCTTCGGCTCTCCGGCGGTGTATACTTCGGCGTAGACCTTTCCGGGCTGTTTGCTCAGCGAGCGGATGTAGGCCTCCCGCTCGCGGTCGCCCGCTGCGGCGTAGTCGCCCTCGATGCGGGTGAAGATCTCGCCTCCGGGTAACACGTCGATCCCTTCGTAGCGGTAGCGCGGGGCGAAGTAGTCGTTCAGGTGGTCGAACTTGTCGTTCGGGTCGGACGTGTAGGTCGTGTTGGCCTGTACGATCCGGTCGGTGGCGTAGACATACCGGCGCAGCCGTTTGTAGCGGCGTCGGCTCTCCCCCTCGGTGGCCCATCCCACCTTCGGGTCGAACATCGCCTCGTTGGGTGCGAGGCTCCCGAGACGTTCTGCCGCATCGGCATATTCCGCCCGCTCGGCGGCCACACCGTTCATGTAGCGGCGGTAGGCCCTCTTGTCTGCGAAGCGGTCGAAGTAGTCGGTGCTGTCCACGATCCGGGCAAGGTAGTCGTCATAACGGCCGTATTCGCGCTGCTGCATGGTCCGATAGCGTTCGCCGCTGTATACCAACGGGTCAAAGGACATGGTGTCCTGTCCCTTGAGCAGTTGTGGGCCGATGACCAGCTGCCAGCTCCGGTCCTGCAGCGCCTGCGGAACGGTGACGATGAACTCGACGTTGATCAGTCCGTTGCGCTCGACGAGGTTGCGACGGTTCGCTGCCGAGATAACCACTTCGTCGATGTTCACCGACATGATCTTTTCGCCTGAGGCCGAATCGAGGGCCACGGGGGTCAGGAAGAGTTCGGTCCCGTCCTGCTTGCGGAAGGTGATGATCCGCGGCGGACGGATCGTGTCCGCCGCGCGGTAGGCCCTCTCCCGTTTGGTCCGGGCAGGGAGATGCACCTCTGCCTCGGGGTCGCTCTTGCTCAGCTTGCGGATGTTGCCGCAGCCGGAGAGCAGGGCTCCGGTCAGAAGGACCGCAGCCGCATATTCCATCCATTCACGTTTTCTCATCTGGGTCGGGTAGGGTTTATTCGTGCTGCGTGTCCACTGCGCCGTTCACATCGACCGTGAAGACGCGCCGTTTGCCGCCGGGCGAGGTCTGCACCTGCCGCAGGACGAGCGTCGCGTCGGCCATCCAGCTTTCGTAGGGAACCTTCATCTCGTAGCGGAACGTGCGGTCGGTTTTCCCGTCGGCGTTGATGGTCAGATAGGGCTGACGCTCGGCCCAGTAGGCGCCCGAGAGACGGCGGCGGCGCTCCATCATGTGCTGCTGGTAGCGGCCGTTGATGAGGATGTGCGGGAAGAGTTTCACCGAGCGGCGGTCGGGTGTGCTCAGTTCGGGAAGGATCGCCCAACTCTGCGAGCGGGTCACGGCGTTGCGCGATACGGAGACCTCGAGCACCAGGTGCAGCTCGCCGTTGCGCTCGGCCAGCACCTTGCGCGTTACGGCCACGTCGCCGACGATCTGTGCGCGCAGTGATGTGGCAGCCAGAAAAAGCAGAATCAGAATGCAGTATCTTTTCATCGCGTGGTTCGGTTTTATTTCTTGGAGTTGAACAGGTAGACGAACGAGACGCCGAGTTCCGTGGGAATCGGCAGAATCCGTTTGCGGTTCGTGTAGGAGGCGGTCTTTGGCCCGTTTATGGGTTCGGCATGATAGCTCAGGCGGGCCAGTCCGGCACCGGCCGAGAGCTCGATGTTCCAATGGGGGCTGACATAGAACTGGTAACCGATGCTGATACCTGCCCCGACAAACGATCCTTTATAATAATGTGTGGGCAGCCCGGTAAGGATGCGGTTGCCGATGAACGGAAGTTTGAACCCGCCGACCTCGAATTCGCCGCCGATGGCATGCACGCCGAAGTAGAGCCGCGTGTATTTCTCGGTGACCCAGTAGCGGTATTCGGGGCGGAGGAACCAGTGCTGGATCTTGTTGTCCGTACCCAGAGTCCACGGGTTGTAGTTGGCCGTCATGCCGATGGTCGAGTGCTTGCCGACGGCAATGTCGATTCCTATATTCGGTGTCGTTGCGGCCCAATAAAGCATGTTGGTTTTCACGGCAACCTGCTGTGCCGATGCTCCCAGCCAGCAAAATCCTGTCAGCAGCATCGTTGCAAAAAGTTTCTTCATCATATTTGTTTTGTGGTATAGTTCCCGTTGGTCAAAGCCCCGGATTCGGGAAGGGAATAACGTACGACACACTCTCACCATCCTGTTCCTCAGCTTGTACGGGCGCAAAAATGGAGATAAAACGAGGGAAAATGGGTATCATGTGCGATACGGATATCCGAAACGGTCCGTATCATGTGCGAAAGGGGGCTGCAGCGGTGCGCAAAATGGCTCCTCTGAGAGACGGAATCTGTTTCGAGAGAAACCTCGGTCTGGAGTTTTTTTTGAATTTCGCCCTACCTTTTGGATTGTGTTTTTTGGAAAATTCAAAAAAAATCGCGATAATCGTAAATTAAATCGGGGTGAATGGTGTGTTGGGGAAAATTTTCAATATCTAATACCGAGAAAAGATGAAAGGTGCAGACAAGATGTTGTTGTGCACCGGACTGATCTCCACGGGATTCGTGGCGAATGCCGGTGCGGCGGAAAAAAATGCAAAGCCGAATATCATTTTCATCCTGTGCGACGACATGGGATACGGCGATCTGGGATGTTACGGGCAGAAGTACATCCAGACGCCCAACCTCGACCGCATGGCCCGCGAGGGGATGCTCTTCACGCAGGCCTATGCCGGAAGTCCGGTGAGTGCCCCCTCGCGGGCATCGCTGATGACCGGGCAGCACTCGGGCCACGGGCATGTCCGCGGCAACCGCGAGTATTGGAGCGGCGAGGTGATGTACGGGCAGAACAGGGAGTATGCCGTCACGGGACAGGAACCCTATGACCCCGACCACATCATCCTTCCGGAGATCATGAAGGGCAATGGCTACACGACCGGCATGTTCGGCAAGTGGGCCGGCGGTTACGAGGGTTCGGTCTCCACACCCGACAAGCGCGGCATCGACGAGTACTACGGCTACATCTGCCAGTTCCAGGCCCACCTCTATTATCCCAACTTCATGAACCGCTACAGCCGTTCGGCCGGCGATACGGAGGTCATCCGGATCGTTTTGGAGGAGAACATCAAATACCCGATGTACGGCGACGACTACCGCAAGCGCCCGCAGTACTCGGCCGACCTGATCCATCAGGAGGCCCTGGCGTGGCTCGACCGGCAGGACGGCAAGCAGCCCTTCTACGGTTTCTTCACCTATACGCTGCCGCACGCCGAGCTGGCGCAGCCCGACGACGAGATCCTGAAGCACTACGAGAAGCAGTTCTTCGTGGACAAGACGTGGGGCGGCAGCGAAGGGTCGCGCTACAATCCCGTGGAGCACACCCATGCGCAGTTCGCGGGCATGATCACGCGCCTGGACGGCTATGTGGGCGAGATTCTTGCCAAGCTCAAGGAGAAGGGACTCGACGAGAACACGATCGTGATCTTCAGCAGCGACAACGGTCCTCATGAGGAGGGCGGTGCCGATCCTGAGTTCTTCGGGCGCGACGGCAAGTTGCGCGGGCTCAAGCGCCAGTGCTACGAGGGCGGCATCCGCATTCCGTTCATCGTGCGGTGGCCCGGACACGTCGAGGCCGGTGCGGTGAACGACCACCAGCTGGCCTTCTACGACGTGATGCCGACCTTCTGCGAACTGATCGGCGACAAGCGCTTCCCCAAAAAGTACCTCAATTCGGAGGTCGAGGGCGACTGTTTCGACGGCATCTCCTTCGCTCCGACCCTGCTGGGTGACGACGAGCGGCAGCAGAAGCACGACTTCCTCTACTGGGAGTTCCACGAGACGGATCAGATCGGCGTCCGCATGGGTGACTGGAAACTGGTGGTCAAGCGGGGCGTACCCCATCTCTACGACCTGGCTACCGACCTGCACGAGGACCACGACGTGGCGGCCGAACATCCTGACGTGGTACGTGCGATGAAGGAGATCATCCGCCGGGAGCACCGTCCGAACGACCTCTTCCCCGTGACGCTGCCCGATTTCGACTGATCGCATGGCAGAAACCGGGATCCTGCCCGGGTTTGAAACGAAAAGGCAGCCCCCATGTGGGGTTGCCTTTTTTGTGACAGTACCTTGGACCGTTTTTGCCGAACCTGTCCGGAAACGGATCCGGGGATCTTTTCTTTTTCAGCGTTTGAATTCGACGACGAGTGCCTGACGGGCTCCGACGATGGTGTGGCCATCCACCGTGGCGGCCTCGCCCGTGAGGACGTTGCGCCCGTCGTGCAGCCCTTCGGTGATTTCGGCATAGTGCGACCAGGGCACCTGCTTCCTGCCACGCGAGTTGTTGATGAAGACGAATACGGCGTCGGTGTCGTTGTAGCGGAAGTAGGCGTAGGTGTTGTCGCGCGAGAGGAAGTGCATCGTGCGGCCGTTGTGGATCA
>ERZ1673738.2992-NODE-2992-length-20037-cov-5.871434_pt1 | contig 20037 bp, 17 predicted proteins | sample MGYA00580198_ERZ1673738 | MGnify/ENA primary metagenome ERZ1673738 (study PRJEB41218, sample SAMN15661784) | gut metagenome | host: Homo sapiens | place: Canada: London | collected 2015-08-20/2019-03-30 | study: EMG produced TPA metagenomics assembly of...
TCTTTCCTATTGGAAAGCATATGAACGCGGTGAAATTACTCCTGCTGCATTAGCGGTTGCCAGATTTCGTGATTTTCTTGCTGCTGTTGGCAAAGACGGTGATCCGGCGCTAATGTGCCAGCTTTATCAGACTAGCCTTGGCGAAGACTGCACTCCAATTCATGATGCTCTTCGTGTATGCAGCATTCTGCATGAAAGAGGATATAAGCTTTCCATCATTACAAATGGAAGAAGTACCACTCAGCACAGCCGACTATCCCACTCTAAACTGACACCAATGATTTCCGATCTCTTCATTTCTGAAGAACTCGGATGTCAAAAGCCTAAAAAAGAATTTTTTGATGCTGTATTTTCAAAGCTTCAAATTCCTGTTTCTAAGGCACTTGTCATTGGCGACTCTTTAACCTCCGATATCATTGGTGGAATCCAATATGGCATTGATACCTGCTGGTTCAACCCAAATGGCTCTGATAATACAATGTCACAGACACCAACTTATGAGATAAAACAGCTGAGCGAGTTGCTTTCTATTCTTTAACTCTATATTAAAAAAACGGCTTTTCAGATCAGTATTTTCTGTCCTGAAAGCCGTTTTTTAACAATTACTCTATTTAATTGGTTGACGTTTCATCCGTATCCTGCTGCACTGGAGTTGCCTGCTGTGCTTGTTTCTCTTCCAGTTTAGCTGCATCGACATTATAATTTAATGCCATCTCCAAAGCATCTCGCTCCTCATTGCTGAGTGTTGCATGTGATTGTCCATGAATAATTTCTTTTAAATAGCTGTAGCAGCCATCCTGCGTATGCATACTGCTTAATACAAAACCACTGTCATCACCATCAAGAAGTGCCAGTGAAAAGCTCAGCTTTCCAGCCATTCCTCGAAAGGTATCATATTTCATAATACCAATCTTTTTGTATGTTGCCTTAAGTCCTTTCTTCATGCTGATGATCTCATCAATATCACGCTTGCACTGGATCTTTACACGCTTATTATCTTCTACTACTGTCTTTAAGATGCCTTCAAGTGATTTTCCATCATTACCGCGCATAAAATCATCATATGCTGCCTGCAATTCTTTCATTCTGCTGTTCATAACAGTCATGCAGATCACAAGAATCAAAATCACAGCGAACATTCCTGCCAGAAAAAACAGACTATACTGCTGTGTAAACTCCATCGCCTGATTCAGAATTTCCATATTTTATTTTCCTTTCCTCTAGTTGAACAGTTATCCTCTATTCAGTTTTTCTTTTTCTAAGTTTTAACTAATTTACTCGATTGTATCCTCAGTAATTCCCATCAGTTCAATGATACGCTCAAGATCGTCATTTGAATAATAGTCAATTTCAATCTTGCCCTTGTCATCAGACTTTCTCTTAATCTGCACCTTCGTACCCATACGAGACTTCATACGACTCTCCAGTGTCTCATATAATGTCTGGTTCTTTAAAACTGGCTTTGCAGCAGCTGGCTCATTTTTCTTATCCAGCAAACTCTTAATATACTTTTCAGTATCACGCACGCTTAGTTGCTCTTCCACAACTTTCTGTGCAACAGCACGCTGTTCTTCTTTGTCTTCCAGTCCCAAAATCGCCTTTGCGTGTCCGTTTGTAATCTGACCTTCCATCAGCATAAGCTGAACCTCTTCATCAAGCTTAAGCAATCTAAGTGCATTTGTGATTACACTGCGGCTTTTAAATACCTTCTCTGCAATCTCTTCCTGTTTTAGCTGATACTTTTCAATCAATGACTGATATGCTTTTGCTTCTTCTATCGGGTTTAAATCTTCTCTTTGAAGATTCTCAATCAGTGCAATTTCCGCAATCTGCTGTTCATCATAATCTTTTATAATGACTGGAATATCCTTTAATCCAGCCTGCTTTGCCGCTCTCCATCTGCGCTCTCCGGCAATAATCTGATAATGATCCTCTATCTTCTTTACTACAATCGGTTGAATTACGCCATATTTTTTGATAGATTCTGCAAGTTCGGTCAATGCATCCTCATCAAATTTCTGTCTTGGTTGAGAAGATGCCGGCTCCACAAGGCGCAGTTTTACTGTTGTCTCTGGCTCTTTTTTATCAGCTGCTGCTGAATCTTTTTTCTTTGTTTCTACTGCATACGCATTGCTGATCAAGGAATCGATACCTTTGCCGAGACCTTTTCCAAGACCACCTTTTTTATTGAGTGCCATTCTTTCATCCTTTCTATCATTCAGTACCATTTACAATTTTGCGAATAGTTTTTAACTACTCTCTGTTTATAACCTCTTCTGCCAGTTGGTGATATGCCTCTGCTCCTGTTGATCTTGCGTCATACAAATTAATTGGCAGTCCATGGCTCGGTGCCTCAGCCAGACGCACATTTCTTGGAATAATTGTCTTATAAACTCTCTCCTGCAAATTGTCTTTTACATTCTCCACTACCTGAAGTGACAGATTAGTTCTCGCATCATACATGGTAAATACAACGCCTTCCATTTCCAGATCAGGATTTAAGCGGCTTTTTACTAGATTGATTGTATGCAGCAGCTGTGTCAGACCTTCAAGTGCATAATATTCACACTGAATTGGAACAAGTACTGTGTCAGCTGCACTAAGCGCATTGACAGTGAGCATACTTAAAGATGGCGGGCAATCAATTACAATAAAATCATACTGATCCTTAATCTCATCTAGTGCATCCTTTAGAATAAATTCCTTACGTTCCACATCGATCAATTCGATCTCTGCTCCTGACAGATTCACATTTGACCCAATAAGTGAAAGGGTATCGAATAATACATTTTCCAAAATGCATTCTTGTATTGTGCAGTTATCTGTAATCAGATCATACAGTGAATGCTCAAGTTCATTTTTATCAACACCGAATCCACTGGTGGTATTTCCCTGAGGATCCATATCAATGATAAGTACATTTTTCTGGTATTCTGCTAATGAGGCTGCCAGATTAATTGCAGTAGTAGTCTTGCCGACTCCACCCTTCTGATTTGCAACAGCTATAATTCTTCCCATAATATCCTCACTTCTGCTAAACAGCATATTTTTTTGCATCTTTTCTACAGTATAGCACTTCTTCTTTCAAATTACCATAAAAAAATGTTCCACGTGGAACATTATCTCCCGTGGAACATCTTTTTTTATGTTTTGCTATTTATGTTCCACGTGGAACATTGCGAATGGGCGTCCTGTGAACTGTAGGTTTCTTTACTGCAGCGGTTCCTTGCTCGGCAATCCCGCTTTTCTAGGATATTTTTTTGATGTAGGCTCTTTTTTCTTCACGATAACAAGACTGCGTCCAATATCTGAATCCGGCAAATCAAAGTAGATTGCATTTTCCTTTACTCCACCAAGCAGATGAACTGCTTTCTTTGCCTTATCAATCTCCTCTTCTGCATTGCCTGATTTATACGCTACAAAACATCCTCCTACTTTTACATATGGAAGACAATATTCACACAGCGTAGACATATTGGCAACTGCTCTTGATACAACACAATCAAATTGTTCTCTTAGTTCTGCCTTTCTAGCTCCATCCTCTGCACGATAATGAACAGTTGCGATATTTTCAAGGACAAGCTGTTCAATAACCTGATTTAAAAAGTTTAATCTCTTATTCAGAGAATCCAGTAGTGTTACCTTCAATTCTGGATACATAATCTTTAACGGAACACCTGGAAAACCAGCACCAGTTCCAACATCAATCAGAGTCTTCGTATCTTCCTTAATAAAAATCTCTGATTTTAGCACGCTATCCACAAAATGTTTCTGCAGCACTTCATCAAACTCTGTGATTGCAGTTAAATTCATTACCTTATTTGTTTCAACCAACATTTCATAATATTGAAAAAACTGCTCTGCCTGTTTATTGGTTAGTTCGTGTCCAATCTGGGCAAACGCATTCATAATTTTTTCAATGCATTCTCCCGGCTGTATCGTTTCTGCCATTTATTTCCTCCTGTTTACACATTTATTTCTACTGCTCTATGTTTACTATTAGATATCAACTACTTATCTACAACGATATCGAATAAAGCGTTCTTGTTTATCTATTTAAATAGACAAGTAATACTGATACATCAGCTGGTGAAACACCTGATATTCTTGATGCCTGTCCGATTGATGCCGGCTGATATTCATTAAGCTTTTGAATAGCTTCTTTTCTTAGATTCGGTACCTGACTGTAATCAAAATCAAGTGAAAGCTTTTTCTTTTCAAGCTTTTTAAACTGTTCTACCTGCTGCAGCTGACGCTTAATATAACCCTCATACTTTATGCTGATCTCTACCTGCTGCGTCACTGCCTCTGGCAGTTCTGGTCTCTTTGTATCTATTTCTTTCAAATCATTATAGCAGATTTCTGGACGCTTTAACAGTTCCTCAAGTGTCATTCCACTCTTTAAAAGTGTGCTGTTATGCTGTTCAAGAAATGCCTGTACCTGCGGTGTTGTGCCGATAGTAGTCGTTTGAAGACGCTTGATTTCTTCATCAATTTGTTGCTTTTTATCATTTAGTTTTTGATAACGCTCATCAGAGATCAATCCAATTTCATGACCAATTGCAGTTAAACGAAGATCTGCATTATCCTGACGAAGCAACAAACGATATTCTGCGCGTGATGTCATCATACGATACGGCTCATGATTTTCCTTTGTCACAAGGTCATCAATCAAAACACCAATATATGCCTGTGAACGGTCTAACACTAATTCCTGACGTTTTAGCACATGCAGCGCCGCATTAATTCCTGCTATAATTCCCTGTGCCGCTGCCTCTTCATATCCAGAGCTTCCATTAAACTGTCCTGCGCTGTATAATCCTCCTATTTTTTTAAACTCAAGCGTTGGTTTTAGCTGTCTTGGATTAATACAGTCATATTCAATTGCATATGCATTTCGCACGATTTTTACATTTTCCAAACCTGCTACTGTATGGTACATTTCATACTGCACATCTTCTGGCATAGAACTTGACATACCGCCCAGATACATCTCATTTGTATACAAGCCTTCTGGCTCAATAAACACCTGATGATGATCCTTATCAGCAAAACGCACTACCTTATCCTCAATAGACGGACAATAACGAGGTCCAGTTCCATGAATCACACCCGAATAAAGCGGTGAGCGATCCAGATTACTTCTGATAATCTCATGTGTCTGCTCATTTGTATACGTCAGCCAGCAGGAAACCTGATCTTTTTGAACGCTCTCAGGATCTGTTGTGAATGAGAATGGAACAACTCGCTCATCACCTTTTTGTTCCTGCATTTTTGAAAAATCAATACTTCTTTTATCAACTCTCGCTGGTGTTCCAGTCTTAAATCTAAACATCTCAATGCCGAGTTCCTTTAATGAATCTGTCAGATGTGTCGCTGACTGCAATCCATTTGGACCTGTTTCATTGCTGATATCACCATAAATGCAGCGTGCCTTTAAATATGTTCCAGTTGCAAGCACTACACATTTACAATGGTAAATTGCACCAGAATACGTTACAACTCCATTTATATTATTATTTTCATCAACAAGAAGTTTACATACCTCCGCCTGTCGTATTGTCAGCTTGTCGGTATTTTCCATGGTATGGCGCATCTCCTGCGAGTATGCACGCTTATCCGCCTGTGCACGAAGTGAATGCACAGATGGTCCTTTTGATGTATTTAACATCTTAGACTGAATAAACGTCTTATCAATATTTTTGCCCATCTCTCCGCCAAGCGCATCCACTTCTCTTACAAGATGACCCTTAGAGCTTCCTCCTATATTCGGATTGCACGGCATCATTGCTATACTTTCCACACTCACAGTAAAAACAATCGTCTCTAATCCCAGTCTGGCACAAGCTAACGCCGCCTCACAGCCGGCATGTCCTGCTCCAATAACCACCGCATCATAATATTCTTCTAAAACAGCCATATTTTGCCTCCACTATCTAGTTACTTACCCATACAGAACTTTGCAAAAATACGGTTTACCAGATCTTCTTCAATCTCCTCGCCGATTACTTCTCCCAAACTGGTATAAGCATCCATCATGTCGATTGTCAGCATATCCTCCGGCATCCCATTTTCAATGCCCTCCTCTGCAAGCCTCAGGCTTTCGCAGGCATTTAACAGACATGTTTTTTGACGTGCATTCGTGATAACAACCTCATCATTTCCTGCAATCATTCCCTGTTCAAACATGTCACGTATTGTCTGCTCAAGCGCATCTAATCCATCTTCATTTGCCGCTGATATCCAAAGAACAGGTGCATCCACTCCAGCTGCCTTTAAATCCTTCGGCTGAATTACAGAAGATAAATCGGACTTATTTAACAGAATAATACTTTTTTTGTTTTTTAGCAACTGCATAATCTTATGATCATCTTCATCGAGATTTCGGGATGAATCTGCCACGTAAATCAATAGGTCTGCCTTTTCAGCAGCCTCACGTGCCTTCTCTACGCCGATTTTTTCAACAACATCAGATGTGTCACGAATACCAGCTGTGTCCACCAAAATTAAACTCAAATCGCCAAGCATAATCTGCTCCTCAAGAGTATCTCTCGTCGTACCGGCAATCTCTGTGACAATTGCCCTCTGTCTTCCTGATAACGCATTGAGCAAAGATGACTTTCCGGCATTTGGCTTTCCTACAATCACAGTGCGAATCCCCTCTGTTAAAACCTTTCCATTATCAAAGGAGTCTGCCATCTTCTTTACTGCTGCTCTAATTTTTTGAACACGTTCTGTGAGGCCCTCTGTATAGCCTTCAAGCGAAATATGCTCTGGATCGTCAAGTGCTGCCTCTATATAAGCAATCTCGTCTAAAAGCGTGCTTCTGAGGTCTTGTATGCGGTTTTTAATTTTTCCAGATAGCTGTTCTAGTGATGCATCTATTGCAAAACGATTCTTTGCAGATATAAGCTCCATAACAGCCTCTGCCTGAGACAGATCAATTCGTCCGTTTAAAAAGGCTCTCTTTGTAAACTCACCAGGCTGTGCCGGTGCTGCCCCATTTTTAAACACACAATCTAATACACGTCTCGTAACAAGAACGCCTCCGTGACAGTTAATCTCTACTGTATCCTCTGCAGTAAAGGAACGAGGTCCTTTCATGATGGATACCATAACCTCATCAATTACCTCATTTTCATCACAAATATAGCCGTAATGAATGGTATGTGTAGGTGCATTTGAGAGCTTTTTCGCTGAAGATGACGCTGCCGCAGTAAATGCTCCTTTTTTAATCGACTCTACCTCTTTTTTTGTTCTATAAATACGATCAATCACATCAAGCGCCTGAGGTCCACTTATTCGAATAATGCTAATTCCTGCTGGACTAAGTGCCGTTGCAATCGCCGCAATTGTACTATTTTCTTTCATATTCTACCTCACTTCGATTTTCGTAAGTTTCCAAGAATGATACAGAAAATGCCACTCAATAGTCCGTATGAACTTTGAATGGCACTTTCTCTATTATTCCTCAGAAGTCAGCTTTTCAGCTGTTTCTCTTGTACCAGCTGCGCTTCTGTCATAATTTGTTTTGTATCCTTTGTCATAGCTTTTGTAGTATCTTCTCTGCGGAATTGCTTCTTTTTTAGGAAGTACCACTACATGACGAAATGGATCCTCGCCCTCGCTCTTGGTATATACAAACTTGTCGTCCTGAAGTGCAGAGTGGATGATCCTTCTCTCGTAAGGATTCATCGGCTCAAGTGATGCCGGACGTCTTGTTCTCTTTACCTTGTAGGCAATATTCTTTGCCAGCTGCTCGAGAGTTTCCTTTCTTCTTTCACGGTAATTCTCAGTATCCAGCTTGACACGAATATATTCTTCGCTGTGTTTGTTTATAACAAGGCTCACCAGATGCTGCAGTGAATCCAGTGTCTGTCCTCTTTTTCCGATCAGGATGCCCATGTCTTCTCCGGTCAGAACGATATCAACAACCTGTTCTTCTTTATTGTAGGCAACTGCGATATCAACTTCCATATTCATCTCGTGGAAAATATTCTGTAAAAATTCTTCTCCCTCATCGATAAAATCTGACTTTTTACGTGCACGGATCACCGCCGGCTTAGAACCGATAAAACCAAGCAGACCATTCGAACCTTTTTCAACAACCTCATACTCAAGTTTTTCACTGGTGATCTGAAGCTGAAGCAGTGCATTGTTTACGGCTTCATCTACATTCTTTCCAGTGAACGTAGCAAACTCTGTCATACAAACCTTACCTTTCTGAATCTGCAAGCTTCCCCAATCAAGTAATCAGCCTTACAATCACTGATTACTTTCTGTTCTTCTTTTCACTCTTTTCGTTGTACTGCTGAACCATTCCGGCCTTGGATGCCAGCTTACCCTTCTTTTTCTGGGTGCTGGAATAATACTCAGTTGATTTCTCAACCTGCTTTGTCACACGCTCTTTCAGCTCAGCTTCTTTCTTTTCTTCGATTTCTCTTTCTTCTTCGATGGTACGAACATTCATAACAGCCTTTGCCTTAAGCGGCTTCTGACCCTTCTTAACACGCTTTACATTAGCCTTTTCAATGTTCTTTTCAACCATCTGATTAATATCAATGCGCTCCATATACTTGTTTACGACCATCTGAATCAGAATCATAACAACAGAAGATGCAATCCAGTATACACCGATACCAGCAGAGAATGTGAAACAGAAGAACACTGACATAAGAGGCATCATGATGTTCATGGTCTTCATTGTGCTTCCCATTGTGTCATCTGAGTTCTTGCTTCCATTATCTGTCTGCATCATCTTAGAGCTAAGCCACTGAGTAAGACCGGCAAGAATAGGAATTAAAACACCCGGCCACATCTGCTGTGCAGGTGCAGTTGCCAAATCCATTCCCAGGAAATAATTTGCTTTCTCAATACTTGGCAGTGCCTTGGCTACGTACTCATTCAAATTCGGGAAGATCTCTGTAAACTTAGTCCACTCGGTCTTATCGAAGTTGTAAAGCAGATCAATCAGCTTGTTAGAATCACTCAGTCCTGCTGCATTGATGCCGTTTTGCTGTGCCAATGTCACGAAATCTGCGTTATCCATGTAAGTAGGAATGTTCTGCAGTGCCTCAACAATCGGCTCATAGAACGCTCTTACCTTTGTGATATAGCCCGGAATCTTGTAAATAACCTGATACAAAGCGAACAGAATTGGCATCTGAATCAGCATCTGAACGCAACCGCCTGTCGGGCTTGTTCCGTACTTTGCATAGACTTCCTTCATCTCTTCATTCTGCTTCAAAAGCATTTCATTGTACTTCGGGCTTGACTTGTCCAGATTTGCATACTTTTTCTGAACCTGCTGAAGTTCTGGCGCCATAATACTATTAAGCTTTGTAAACTTCTGCTGCTTGATGGAAAGCGGAAGCATCAATGCCTTAATAATAATCGTGAATAAAATGATCGCCAATCCAATGCTTGCAATGCCAAACATGTCCAGGAACTCGTAAATTCCATTCATGACAACACCAAGCACCTTCGCAACTGGTCCTACAAGAAACCAGTTACTTTGTGTTAATGATAAAAAATCCACTTGTTTTCCTCCTTAAGCTACCTACGGAACAGGGTCGTACCCCCCTTTTGAAAATGGATTGCAGCGCAATATCCTCCATATAGCAAGTAAGGAGCCTTTCAAAGCTCCATACTTTTCCAACGCTTCTATTGCATACTGCGAACAGGTTGGGGTATATATACAGTGGGTCCGGACTTTGAGAGGTGATAAATACTTCTGGTAAAACCTTATCATATGAATCATAATCTTCTTCATAGTCCCGACCCTACTTCGATTCTAAAAAAATATTCAGCTTTCTTCCTACATGAAAAAAAGCTTCCTCAATTTCCATTAATCCTTGTTCCTTCGCCAACGGTCTGGCAACAATCACTATGTCCAATCCTTGTATTAATTCTTTTTCGTGTAAGCGGCAGCATTCACGGATCACTCTTGTAACCCGATGCCTGACCACACTGTTTCCTACCTTTTTACTGACAGATATGCCAATGCGGGTATCAGCGCGGTCGTTTGACATCTTGTACATGACCAGCGAACGATTTGCAAAAGACTGCCGTTTGCTGTAGACTCTCTGAAAGTCTCTGTTCTTTTTAAGAGAGTTGATACTGCTCAATTAAGCAGAGAGAACCTTTCTTCCCTTTGCTCTTCTTGCTGCCAGAACCTTTCTTCCTCCCTTTGTGCTCATTCTTGCACGGAAACCATGAACCTTTGCATGGGATCTCTTCTTTGGCTGAAATGTCATCTTCATAACAAAACACCTCCTTGTTTTCTGTGTTGGTTTTCAAATAATACTGTTTCTTACACTGTGGGTATCAGTCCCACAGCTTGCACCAAAAGTGCGATTTTTCGGCGTTTTCTTAACGCCGTTGCAAAAATTGGACATCATACGCATTATATTAAGAAACTCGCGTTTCGTCAAGTTTTTTTTTATGTTTTTTATTTTTTTATTACAAAAAAGTTATCCCCAACTTATCCCCAAAGTTATCCACAGTTTTTTCACCAAAAAATGTTGTGGATAAAAGTTATCCCCAAATTGTGGATAACTTGTGCATAACTTTGTGGATAATATAAAAAACGCTCCTCAAACCCTTGATTTTACGACAAACTTTTTTTTGTGGATATTGGGGATAAGTACATGTGTTTGGTGGATAACTATGTGGATAACCATATTCGTTGTTATATTAGAACAATCTTATCCACATTATCCACAATTTTATATGCCCTACCCCCTCCCGAGTTATCCACACTCTATCCACAGCTTTTTTGCACTTATCCACATGTTATCCACAGCCTATCCACAATATTATCCACATTTTTCCCCAATGTCGTTGATATTTTTTACAGACTGCTCTCCTCTTCTCTCTTGAAATTCTTCATTATTTTTAGTATAATATCATTATATGGGCTAATAGGCTCTTTTCTCGAAAATTACCATATACCGACGTCAGGAGTAACAAATGATTGACAGATTAAAGGAAAACTGGGATGCCATAAAAGACACCCTGAAAGAAAATTATGATATTTCAAAGGTATCTTATGATACTTGGATTGTCCCTATGGAAATCCACAATGTAGACAATGACCAGGTCTACATCTTGGCAGATACAAAAGGTATCCCCAATATACTAGACTATATCAAGAAGAAGTACAAGCAGATTCTTGAGATTGTCATTGAGGAGAAGATCGGCCTGCACTGCAATGTGATCTTTGTTACTTCGGAGGACCTTGAGAAGCGTCCAAACCTCACGGCAGAAGCTTCTAACATTGTAACCCCCGAGTTAAACTCCTATTATGCTGCTGTGATGAATGCCAACTTAAACCCACGCTATACATTTGATACATTTGTTGTTGGCTCCAATAACCGATTCGCACATGCTGCTTCACTTGCTGTTGCTGAATCTCCTGGAACCCTCTACAACCCACTATTTATCTATGGCGGTGCAGGTCTTGGCAAGACGCATCTGATGCAGTCTATTGCCCACTATATTCTGCGCAATGATCCAAGTGTACGCGTTTTATATGTCACTAGTGAGACATTCACAAATGACCTGATCGACTCTCTTAAAGGCAAGAAGAATGCTGAGTTTAAAGAGAAATACCGCAGCATTGATGTCCTTATGATTGACGATATACAGTTTTTAATTGGAAAGGAAAGCACACAGGAGGAGTTTTTCCACACCTTTAACTACTTATATGAAACGGGCAAGCAGGTTATCATTACTTCTGATAAACCGCCAAAGGATTTCACAAACCTTGAGGAACGTCTTCGTTCCCGCTTTTCCGTTGGCCTCCCAGTCGATGTCTCTGCTCCTGATTATGAGACTCGTGTGGCAATCCTTCATAAAAAGGAAGAAACAGAGAACACAAAGATCTCTGATGATATTATCAACTATATTGCTGAAAATATCAATACTAATATTCGTGAGCTTGAAGGTGCGCTCAATCGAATCACCGCTTTTAAGCGTCTTTCTAATAAGGAAATCACGCTTAGTATGGCGGAAGATGTACTTCGCGACATCATCAACAATCACAAAGAGGTTACAATTACTGTTCCTTTGATTGTTGAAGTCATTGCATCACACTTTGGCTTTGAGGCAGATGAGCTTCTTTCACAGAAGCGTAATAAGGATATCGCCTACTCCCGCCAAATTGCGATGTACCTGTGCCGTCAAATGACCGATTTGTCCCTTCAGCAGATCGGAAAGGAACTCGGAAACCGTGATCACACGACTGTCCGGCACGGAATTGAAAAGATTACTGAGGATCTCAAAAACAGCCAGTTTTTACAAGATACCATCGATGTTTTACAGAAAAAAATCAACCCGGCTCTTGGCTGAGCTTTGTGGATCGATTGGGGATATTGTGGATAACTTGCCTAGTTATCCACATAGTTATCCCCAAGTTATCCCCAAAATTTTTCTTCTGTAAGCCGCATAAATCCTAGGTTTTTTGGAGTTATCCCCAATATCCCCAACCCCTACTACTACTACTATATATATTATAAATCTATCTATCAGCAAAAAGGAGAGTGCCACCATGCATATTATCTGTCCACGAGAAGAGTTACAAAAAGGTGTTTCAATTGTTTCAAAAGCCGTTTCAAATAAGACAACCATGCCGATCTTAGAGTGCATTCTGATCCAGACAAAAGAAGGACGCATTCTTATGACAGCAAATGATATGGAATTGGGGATTGAAACAGAAATTCATGGCATCATTGAGGACAATGGACGTATTGCAATTGATGCTAAGATTTTTTCTGAGATTGTTCGTCGTCTTCCAGACAACGATATATCCATTGAAACCGATGGAACCGACTCTGTGAAAATTCAGTGTGAGAAGATTAATTTTACAATTCCTGGAAAGAATGCAGATGAGTTTACATTTCTTCCAGAGGTGGAACGCTTAAATTGTGTTACACTGTCTCAGTTTACTCTGAAGGAAATTATCCGCCAAACTATATTTTCCATTTCAGACAATGAGAATAACAAGATGATGGCAGGTGAACTGTTAGAAATTAATGGCAATAACCTGCGCATTGTATCTTTGGATGGTCATCGTATTTCAATTCGCAAAGTTGTGTTAAAGGATTCTTATGATTCTATTAGAGTGGTTGTTCCTGGAAAAACACTAAGCGATGTAAGTAAGATTATTAGCGGTGGAACAGACGACGAGGTTCGTTTATACTTTACCGAGAATCATGTTATGTTTGAGTTTGATGACACTATTGTTGTGTCACGCTTGATTGAGGGAGAATATTTCCGTATTGACCAGATGTTAAACAGTGATTATGATACAAAGCTGACAGTGAATAAAAAGGAGATGCTTTCCTGTATCGACCGTACCACAATGCTGATTAAGGATAGTGACAAGAAACCGATTATTATTGGCATCACTGATCACAGCATGGAGGTTAAGTTAAACTCTGCATATGGTTCCATGAAGGAAGAACTTGCAATTGATAAGCGCGGCAAGGATATCATGATTGGATTTAATCCAAAGTTTTTAATTGATGCACTTCGAGTAATTGATGATGAGATGATTAACATCTACATGATTAATCCAAAGGCACCTTGCTTTATTCGCAATGATGAAGGCACCTATATTTATCTGATTCTTCCAGTAAACTTTAACGTTTATTAAAATCGATAAAATAAATTACATGAATGAGTATGAAAGGATGAATAAATAAATGGCAAAACTAGTATTAAGAGAGGATTTCATTAAGCTTGGTCAGGCACTAAAGGCAGCAAAGCTTGTTGGAAGCGGTGTAGAGGCAAAGATTGTGATTCTTGACGGAAAGGTTAAGGTGAATGGTCAGGTCGAGCTGCAGCGCGGCAAAAAGCTATATGACAAGGATGTGGTAAGCTTTGCAGGAGAGACAATTGAGATTGTAAAGGAATAATCATATGATTGTAAAATCACTTGCGCTGTCAGATTTTCGAAATTACGATTTACAGGAATTATCTTTTCATCATGGTATCAACATTTTTTATGGGGATAACGCGCAGGGAAAGACAAATATCCTGGAGGGCATCTATCTTTGTATGACAAATAAATCATACAGAGGCAGTCATGACCGCGAGATGATCCGCTTTGGAAAAGATGAGGCGCACCTTCGTCTTGAGGCTGAGAAAAAAGGCATTCCATACCGGGTGGATATGCATTTAAAAAAATCAAAGACAAAGGGAATTGCAATTAATGGCGTGCCAATCCGCCGTTCAAGTGAATTGATTGGCCTTTTAAATGTCGTTTTCTTTTCACCAGAGGATCTTCAGGTGATCAAAAACGGTCCTGGAGAGCGCAGACGCTTTCTGGACATGGAGCTTTGCCAGCTTGACAAGGTGTATCTGCATTTTTTGACACATTACAATAAATGTCTTGCACAGCGAAATGCATTGCTGAAGGGGACAGATCTGTCAAAGGATGCACAGGCAATGCTCGATGTCTGGGATGCACAGCTGATTCAGCACGGAAAAAAGATTATACAGCTTAGGGAGACATTTGTCGGTGAGATTGCACCAGTAATCGCACAGATTTATCATTCCCTGACAGGCGGTAGGGAACAGCTTGCAGTTTCGTATGAGCCAAATGTATCTGCTGATAGGTTTGAGGAGATTCTTTTTCTTAACCGTGAGCGTGAGCTAAGGCAAAAGACGACACTGACAGGTCCACATCGTGATGACATTAGATTTCGTGTGCAAAATATAGCAACAGGACAGACGACAGATATCCGTACATTTGGATCGCAGGGGCAGCAAAGAAGTGCAGCGCTTGCATTAAAACTTGCGGAGATCGAAATTGTAAAGCGAAAGGTAAATGACACACCGGTTCTTTTGCTTGATGATGTACTTAGTGAGTTGGACAGCAGCAGACAAAATTATCTGCTGGACAGCATTCATGATATTCAGACCTTTATTACATGTACAGGTCTAGAGGAGTTTGTAAGGCACCGATTTCATATGGATCAGATTTATCATGTGGAGCGGGGCGTAGTGACTAGGGTAAATTCCCTGAATAGTGAAACGATTTTTTAATCAGTGAGGAGGACACAATGAGCGACGAATACGGAGCAGGTCAGATTCAGATACTGGAGGGGCTGGAGGCAGTCAGAAAACGTCCGGGCATGTATATCGGAAGCACATCTGAGAGAGGGCTTCACCATCTGGTATATGAGATAGTAGACAATGCCGTGGATGAAGCTCTGGCAGGTGTCTGCACCCAGATCGATGTGGTCATTCATAAAGACAATTCAATTACGGTTGTTGATAATGGACGAGGAATTCCGATTGGAATCCATCCAAAGGCTGGCATTCCAGCGGTTGAGGTTGTATTTACAATTCTTCATGCAGGCGGAAAGTTTGGCGGCGGAGGATACAAAGTTTCAGGAGGTCTTCACGGTGTAGGAGCATCTGTTGTAAATGCACTTTCCATTTGGCTTGAAGTTGAGATTTATCATGAGGGCAAGGTTTATATGCAGCGCTATGAGCGTGGTCATGTAGTAAACAAGCTTGCCGAAGTGGATACCTGTGATCCAAACAAGCATGGAACAAAGGTTACGTTTAAGCCTGACGGTGAAATTTTTGATACCTTAGTCTACAGTTATGATACGCTTAAAGAGCGTCTTCGTGAGATGGCGTTTTTGACAAAGGGTTTGAAAATTATTCTGACGGATGAGCGTGAAGAGCCAAATCTTTGCGAGACATTCCACTATGAGGGTGGCATTAAGGAGTTTGTTGAGTACTTAAATAGTGCGAAGGAGCCGCTGTATCCGCAGATTATTTACTGTGAAGGAACAAAGAATAACGTTGCTGTTGAGGTAGCAATTCAGCATAACGATTACTACAACGAAAATATTTACAGCTTTGTTAATAACATCAATACACCAGAGGGAGGAACCCATCTGTCTGGTTTTAAGGCGGCATTGACAGATCTGTTTAACAAATATGCCAGAGCAAATAAGCTTTTAAAGGACAATGAGGATTCATTGTCTGGTGAGGATATCCGTGAGGGTATGACTGCTGTAATCAGCATTAAGATTGAGGATCCGCAGTTTGAAGGTCAGACAAAGCAAAAGCTTGGAAACAATGAAGCAAGAGGTGCTGTATCTGCAATTGTGAGTGAGCAGCTGACATATTTTCTGGAACAAAATCCAAGCGTTGCGAAGATGATCTGTGACAAGGCAATTCTTGCACAGCGCGCACGTGCGGCAGCGAGAAAGGCACGCGATCTGACAAGAAGAAAGACAGCACTTGATTCAATGACACTTCCAGGCAAGTTAGCAGACTGTACGGATAAGAATCCAGAAAAATGTGAGATATACATTGTAGAGGGAGACTCTGCGGGTGGTTCTGCAAAGACAGCGCGTGATCGTGCAACACAGGCAATTTTACCTCTTAGAGGAAAGATTTTAAATGTCGAGAAGGCACGACTTGATCGTGTATATGAAAATGCAGAGATTAAGGCGATGATTACAGCATTTGGAACAGGTATCCATGAAGATTTTGATATTACAAAGCTTCGCTATCATAAAATCATTATCATGACTGATGCCGATGTTGATGGTGCTCATATTGCAACGCTGCTTCTGACATTTATCTATCGCTTTATGCCGGAGTTAATCAAGCAGGGCTATGTATACCGTGCGCAGCCGCCGTTATACAAGCTTGAGAAAAACAAGAAGGTCTGGTATGCGTACTCAGATGAGGAGCTTGCAGCAATTCTTGATGAGGTAGGAAGAGACCAAAATAATAAGATTCAGCGATACAAGGGACTTGGAGAGATGGACGCGGAACAGCTGTGGGAGACTACAATGGATCCGAAGCATCGTGTTCTTTTGAAGGTAAACTTTGACGAGTCATATGCATCAGATATTGATGTTACCTTTAACACCATGATGGGAGACCGCGTTGAGCCAAGAAGACTCTTTATTGAGAAAAACGCAAAGTATGTTAAGAACCTTGATATCTGATGACAGACCAAATTGGTCTGTCGGGATATAAGGATGCATAGTAAGAATGAGAGGGAAACATGGACGAAACCATATTTGATAAAGTGCAGGAGATCGATCTGAAGAAAACGATGGAGCAGTCATATATTGACTACGCTATGAGTGTTATCTCTCAGAGAGCGCTGCCTGATGTTAGAGACGGCTTAAAGCCAGTACAGAGAAGAGTTTTATACTCCATGATCGAGTTAAACAACGGTCCGGATAAGCCGCATCGTAAGTGTGCCCGTATCGTCGGCGATACCATGGGTAAATATCATCCGCACGGAGACAGCTCAATATACGGAGCACTAGTCAATATGGCGCAGGAGTGGTCTACCCATTATCCGCTTGTTGATGGCCATGGAAACTTTGGTTCTGTGGATGGAGATGGCGCAGCAGCTATGCGTTATACGGAGGCGCGTCTGTCTAAGATTGCGATGGAGATGCTTGCAGACATCAATAAGGACACTGTAAATTTCAGTCCGAACTTTGATGAGACAGAGAAAGAGCCAGATGTGCTTCCTTGCCGTTTCCCAAATCTTTTGTGTAACGGTACTACTGGTATCGCAGTTGGAATGGCATCAAATATTCCGCCTCATAACATCAAAGAGACAATTGATGCAGTTGTTAAAATGATTAACAATCGCATTGATGAGGATCGTGATACAGAGATTGAGGAGCTGATGAGTGTTATTCAGGGACCAGATTTCCCGACAGGTGCAACAATTATTGGCCGACGCGGTATAGAAGAGGCATATCGTACTGGAAAGGGAAAGATTATTGTCCGTGCAGTCACAAACATCGAGCCGATGCAAAATGGCAAGAACCGAATTGTAGTAACGGAGCTTCCTTATGGTGTCAATAAAGCAAAGCTTATTGAGAAGATCGCAGAGCTTGTAAAGGATAAGCGTGTGGATGGAATTACTGATTTAGCTGATCAGTCCAGCCGTGAGGGAATGCGAATTTCAATTGAACTGCGCCGTGATGTAAATCCTAATGTGGTATTAAATCAGCTTATGAAGCATACGCAGCTGCAGGACACATTTGGTGTTATCATGTTGGCGCTTGTCGGCGGCGAGCCAAGAATCCTTAATATCCATGATATGCTGTATTATTATCTGCAGCATCAGGAGGAGGTTGTAACAAGACGTACCAAATACGATTTAAGTAAGGCACAGGAGCGTGCTCATATCTTAGAGGGACTGTTAATTGCACTGGATCATATAGATCGTGTGATTGAGATCATTCGTGGTTCTGCAAATGTAGCAGCTGCAAAAGCATCGTTGATTGAAGAGTTTGGTCTTTCAGATGCCCAGTCTCAGGCAATTGTAGATATGCGTCTTCGTGCACTGACTGGATTGGAGCGAAACCGTCTGGAAAATGAATATAAGGAGCTGGAGGAGCGAATTGCTTATCTGCAGAGTATTTTAGGCGATGTGAAGGTATTGCTTGGCGTTATTCGTGATGAACTTCTTACGATTAAGGATAAATATGGTGATGACCGCAAAACGGCAATTGAGCTGGCAGAGGATGAGTTTAATGCAGAGGACTTAATTCCAAATGAGGCGGCTGTTATTGCTATGACAAAGCTTGGCTACATTAAGAGAATGTCCCCAGATCACTTTAAGGCGCAGAATCGAGGCGGCAAAGGTATTAAGGGAATGAATATCTTAGATGAGGACTATATTGCAGACTTGATTACAATTAATAATCATGATTATGTTCTTTTCTTTACAAATCTCGGAAGAGTGTATCAGCTTAAGGGTTATGAGATACCTGAGGCAAGCCGTACTGCGAGAGGAACAGCTGTTATTAATCTGCTGCAGCTGCAGGCAGGTGAAAAGGTAACTTCGATTCTTAGAAATGAGGGACATGAGTCTGGTTATCTGACCATGGCAACAAAGCTTGGCATGATTAAGAGAACAAATCTGTCAGAATATGGAAATATTCGTAAGGTAGGATTGGCGGCAATTAGTCTTCGAGAGGGTGATGAGCTGATTGACGTTCATGTTACAGATGGAAAGCGTGACATCATCATGATTTCACATATTGGTCAGTGTATTCGCTTTGATGAAAATGATGCCAGAGCAACGGGAAGAGTATCCATGGGTGTAAAGGGTATGAACCTGGCAGATGGAGACAGCGTAATTGGCATGCAGGTTGCAGAGGAAAATGGTGAGCTTCTTTTTGTATCAGAAATGGGTATGGGCAAGAAGACTGCTATGAGTGAATTTAAAGACCAGAATCGAGGCGGTAAGGGTATTCGCTGCTATCGTGTCAATGCAAAGACTGGTAATCTGGCTGGCGTGAAGGTATATAAAGAGGGCTATGAGCTGATGTTAATTACAACAGAAGGTACTGTGATTCGTATGAAGACAGATACTATTCCTGTTTTAGGAAGAGATACCAGCGGTGTTAAGCTAATGCAGGTAGATCAGGAAAATGTTAAGGTTTCAAGCATTGAACTGATTGAAGAATCTAAGGAAGAAGAATTTGCAGAGACTCCTGAGGAGACTGTAAGTTCTGAAGAAGTGTAATCTGATAATGTTGTGAGGGACGCTTCGGCGTCCCTTTTTGAAAAAAAGTTAAAAATAGGTATTGACATTAAGTGAAACCTGGGTTATAATCATTTATGCGTTTAAGCAATTCATATAAGTTATAGTTGTGGAGAAATACTCAAGTGGCTGAAGAGGCGCCCCTGCTAAGGGTGTAGACCGTTTGCGCGGTGCGAGGGTTCAAATCCCTCTTTCTCCGTTTCTATTTTAGGAAAGTGTAGTATCATAACAAAAGGTTATTAGATTTACTTGCAGTCCCATATGTATTGTGTCACCCTTTGGGTTTGCCGTAAGGCAGCGCAAAGGTTTTTCTTTTTTTTCTTTACTTTCAATTCTTGAAAAAAAGATTTGAAAAAAAGTTAAAAAAGTTGTTGACAAACGCTTGAAACTGTGCTAATATATAGAAGCTGTCGCTGAGACAGACAACACAAAGAACCTTGATAATTGAACAGTATAACCAACCCTGAAGATTTCTTAAA
>ERZ1673738.3002-NODE-3002-length-19948-cov-33.555321_pt1 | contig 19948 bp, 17 predicted proteins | sample MGYA00580198_ERZ1673738 | MGnify/ENA primary metagenome ERZ1673738 (study PRJEB41218, sample SAMN15661784) | gut metagenome | host: Homo sapiens | place: Canada: London | collected 2015-08-20/2019-03-30 | study: EMG produced TPA metagenomics assembly of...
CAAAGGAGCAAGACCATGAAACAATATCCCGGCTATACCCTCGTCAAGCGCGAGGAGTGCCCCGAACAGCACGGGACGCTGACTGTGCTGACTCACGACGTCAGCGGGGCGGCTGTCCTGCTGGTGGAGAACGACGACGACAACAAGGCCTTCGGCATCGGATTCGGCACCTTTCCCTCCGACGATACCGGCGTGTTCCACATCCTCGAGCACTCGGTGCTGGCGGGCAGCGAGAAATACCCGGTGAAGTCGCCGTTTTTGCAGCTGCTCAAGAGCAGCATGGCCTCCTTCCTGAATGCCATGACCTTCCCGGACAAGACGGTCTACCCCTTCGCAACGCCCAACGAGACGGACTTCAAGAACTTGATGGACGTCTACCTCAACGCGGTGTTCTGCCCGCTGGCGATGGTGGACCGGGGCGTGTTCGAGCAGGAGGGCTGGCACCGGGACGAGGACGGCACGGTGAGCGGCGTCGTCTACAACGAGATGCAGGGCGCACTGGCGACGCCGGACGCCCAGCTGCAGAACGCCCTGAGCCGGGCGATGTTCCCGGACACGGCCTACGGCTTCGTCTCCGGAGGCGACCCGGCCTCCATTCCGGCGCTGACCTATGAGAAGTATGTCCGGGTCTACCGCCGTCATTACAGTGCGGACAACTGCTGCATCACCCTCTACGGTAAGATGGACATGGCCGAGAAGCTGGCCTTCCTCGACGAGCAGTATCTGAGCCATATGCCCAAGAGTGTCAGCCGCCCCCGGCTGACGGTACAGGACGAGCAGGCCGGTGTGCGGCTGCACATCCCCTACTACACCGAAAAGCCCGAGCCGGACGAGGCACAGTGCACGCTGGCGTGGTACACCGGCGCGTTCGCGGACCGGGAGCGCCAGCTGGGTGTGGAGATCCTGCTGGACGCCCTGCTGGGCAACAACCAGTCGCCTCTGAAAGCCGCCCTGCTGGAAGAGAAGCTGGGGGCAGACATTGATGTGGGCTTCGACGACAGTACCTTGCAGCCGACGCTGGAGCTGGTACTGCGGGGGGCCACCGAGGCGTCGGCAGGGAAATTCGCTGCCGCTGTCCGGAATGCTGTGGACGGCATCCTCGAAAAGGGCATCCCCGAAGAGCTGCTGATGGCAAGCCTCAACTCCACCGAGTTCGCTTCCCTTGAGCGCCCGGGCAGCATCCCGGACGGTGTGCTGGACGCCATCCATGCATCCACCGGCTGGCTCCACACCGGCGACCCGGCCCTGCTGCTGCATACCAACGGGCTGTTCGCCTCGCTGCGGGAGAAGCTGGAAAAGGGGTGGTTCAACGAGCTGCTGCGGGAGCTGTTCGCGCCCGCGCCGGTGGAGGTCATCCAAGTGCCCGCCCTGCCCAAGAAGGAGGAAGAGGGCCGGGCCGCCCGCACCGACGGCAAGCTGGTGCTGGACCATCCGTTGACCGCTGCCGACCTCGGCGAGGGCAAGAAGCTGACCCCGGGCCGGGGCGGGATGCTGGCCGGGGCTGAGCTGCTGCATCACCCTTCGGCGGGCAGCACCTACCTGAACTTCTACTACGACATCGGCAATGCAGCGCCGGAGGAGATGCCCTATCTGAACCTGCTGACCGATGTGGTGGACGAGCTGGACACCGGGAAGCACACGGCACAGGAGCTGAACACCTTGCGGAACACATGGCTGGGCCGCAGCGGCGCATGGGTGGACGGCTGGACCGGCCGCCAGCCGGGCCGACCGGTCCATGCAAAGCTGGTGGCCGGGATGAGCCTGCTGGAACGCAGCCTCGAAAAGGCTGTGGAGCTGGGCGGCGAGTGGCTGTATGAAACGAAGCTCACCGGCCCGCAGGCAGAAGCCGCGATGGAGCGGGTGGTCAGCCAGCAGAAGCTGATGATGGAGCAGAGATTCCTGCGGGAGGGCCATGCCTTTGCGTCGATGCGTGCGGCGGCCCACTTCTCGGTGGAGGCCGCCATGAACGAGCGGTGCAGCGGCGTGAGCTACTACCACTTCCTCTGCGGGCTGCAGGAAGAAGCCGACTGGGCCGGACTGGGCCGGAGGCTGGAAGCGCTGCGGGAGAAGGTGCTGGGCGGGAATGCCCTGACGGTCAGCCTCCACGGCAGCGATGCAGCACTGGACACCCTGAAAAAGCTGCTGCCCGGCAGTGCTTTTGCGGCCGGAGAGCGCCGTGCAGCGGTGCCCTACACCGAGGAGCTGACGGCACCGGTGAACGAGGCCTTCGTCATCGACGGCGGCGTGAACTATGATGTTCTGGCATGGCCGATGGAGCGGCGCTTGGAGCGGAAGGTGCTGGCCCGGGTGATGAGCTACGAGTATCTGTGGCACAGCATCCGGGAGGTGGGCGGCGCTTACGGCACCGGCATGGTGACCCAGAACGACGATGTGGAGTACCTCTACACCTACCGTGACCCCCATCTGGCGGAGAGCTACGAGGCCTTCGCCGCCGGGCCGGCAGAGCTGGCGGGGCGCGATTACACCGAAAACGATATGAACGAATTCATTGTGGGCGCTGCGGCCAAGCTGGACACCCCGCGCAAGCCCCGGGACGAGGCTGCGGCCACCGACTGCAAGTATTTCTGCGGCATCACCGACGAGATGAACGCCGCCGAGCGGAAGAGCCTGTGCAGTGTGGATGCTGCCGCCCTCAAGGCTGAGGCGGCGGACCTGTCTGTCCGGATGGAGAAGGGCGTTCGGGTGGCGTTCGGCAGCAAGGAGGCCGTGGAAGCCGCGAAAGCGCTGTTCGACCGGGTGGAAACGCTGTAAAAGGAGCGGAGCGCCTCCCGGAGACTTTGCGCAGAAAATCGTGCAAAAATCCCCTGTCTGTGGAAAAGAACACAGGCAGGGGATTTTTCTTGCCTGAAAATATTACTATAGGGATAAAACGCCGCGAAAGATACAAAGGCGAATCAAAAAGTATGTACTCCTGCGGAGGGAAAAAGCGTGGTATCCTTTTGCCAACGAAAGAACGAAAGGATGTGAGAACACAGGATGGGGCAGGAAAAGCAGGAGGCGTCCAATGGGATGAAAAATCTTCAGAAGGCCGCAGACACCCTGAGCACCATGCTGGTGCAGGAGATCAAGGGCCTGAACGTCCGCCAGCGTGCGGCCCGGAAGGAAAAAAGCACCGACACTGGCCTCATGAAGGATCTCAAGGAGGCCACCGCCGTGCTGAAAGACCTGACAGGCGTGACGAAGACCCTGAACGACCAAGAAATGGAGGAAGAAGGGCGGGAATGCGGCGTGGTGCTGCTGCCGCCGGTGGAGGAGGTATGATGGAAGAAAACAAGGAGCGGAACATCGTCTGGAAGCCTCAGCCGAGGCAGCTGGAATTTATGCGGCGGCCTGAGCCGGAGGCGCTTTACGGCGGCGCGGCAGGCGGCGGAAAGAGCGACGCCCTCGTCATTGAGGCGCTGCGGCAGGTGCACATCCCCCACTACCGGGCGCTCATCCTCCGCAAGACCTACCCGCAGCTGTCCGACCTCGTGGACAAGAGCCAGCGCTACTATCTCCGGGCTTTCCCGGAGGCGCAGTACAACGCCACGAGTCATGTGTGGGTCTTCCCCAGCGGGGCGAAGATCTACTTCGGCTCGATGCAGCACACGAAAGACCGGACGAACTATCAGGGCAAGGCCTTCGACTTCATCGGCTTCGATGAGCTGACCCACTTCGAGTGGGAGGAGTACAGCTATATGATGAGCCGCAACCGTCCCACCGGCCCCGGCACACGGGTGTACCTGCGGGCCACCACCAACCCCGGCGGGGTGGGCCACGGCTGGGTCAAGGCGAGGTTCATCACTCCCGCCCCGCCCGGAACCCCCATTGAGGAGGAGTGTACGGTGCAGATGCCGGACGGTACGGAAAAGATGCTCCGGCGGGCGAGGGTGTTCATCCCGTCCAGCGTCTTTGACAACCCCGCCCTGCTGAAGAACGACCCGGGCTATCTGGCCAGCCTCGCAGCCATGCCGGAGGCGGAAAAGCAGGCGCTGCTCTATGGCAGCTGGGACAGCTTTTCCGGGCAGGTGTTCACCGAGTGGCGGAACGACCCGAAGCATTACGAGGACCAGCGCTGGACTCATGTCATCGCGCCCTTTGCCATCCCGAAGCACTGGAAGATCTACCGGGGGTATGACTTCGGCTATTCGAAGCCGTTCTCGGTGGGGTGGTACGCGGCGGACGAGGAGGGGCGGCTCTACCGCATCAAGGAGCTTTACGGCTGCACGGGCCGACCCGACGAGGGAACGCACCTCGACCCGGTGGAACAGGCCCGGCGCATCCGGGAGGCCGAGCAGAACGACCCGATGCTCCGGGGGCGGGTGATCACAGGCATCGCCGACCCGGCCATCTTCGACCAGAGCCGGGGCGAGAGCGTCGCGGATATGCAGGAGAAAAGCCCGAATTTCCTGCATTGGAGGCCCGGCGACCACACCCGTCTGGCGGGCAAGATGCAGTTCCACTACCGGCTGCATTTCGACGAGGAGGGCAGGCCGATGCTGCAGGTGTTCCATACCTGCAAACACTTCATCCGCACCATCCCGAACCTTGTGTACGACGAGAGCAATGTGGAGGACATCGACACCCGGCAGGAGGATCATATCTACGACGAGTGCCGCTATGTGCTGATGGAGAACCCCATCTCGCCGCCCCGGCAGATCGCCGAGCCGACGGTGCGGGATGACCCGCTGGAGCTGCATGGGAGGGCGAGATTTCTGAGGGTGTGAAGGTAAGGCTCTCCCCTTGGGAGAGCTGGCGCGTGAGCGCCTGAGAGGGCAAGGATGCTGACGGTGAAGGCATGGACACAGCGATAAATACGATTTAACAAAAAGACTGCTTATCGCTGTGCGGAGGCTCTCGGGAGACGGGCTTGCCCTCTCCGTCATTGCTTCGCAATGCCACCTCTCCCAAAGGGAGAAGCGTTGGCAGGCCGGGCAGGTCTGAGCTGGACGAGCAAAGCCCGCCAGCGGCAGAAACGGAAGTGCCCTGCGACAGAGGGCAGAAAGGAGTTAAATTGGACGAGATGAGAGAAAAGCTGCCCATCGGGCCGGAGGAGGTGGGCGAGGCGGCACAGATCTTGCAGCGGTACAAGGCAGGCAAGGCGGCGCTGGACAAGCGCTTGGTGGATAACGAGCTGTGGTTCCGGATGGGGCACTGGAAGAACTACCAGAACCCCATGATGGAGGGCAAGCCCCAGCCGTCCAGCGGGTGGCTGTTCAACTCCATCGCCAACAAGCACGCCGACGCGATGGACAACTACCCCAGCCCCAACGTCCTGCCCCGGGCCGAGGACGATGAGGCTGCGGCACAGGCGCTTTCCAGCGTTTTGCCCGTAGTACTGGAACAGGCCGACTACGAGCAGGTGTACAGCGACACATGGTGGCGCAAGCTCAAGCAGGGCACCGGCGTCAAGGGGGTGTTCTGGGACCCGGAGCAGCGGGGCGGCGTGGGCGAGATCAGTATCCGGCCCATGAACCTGCTGATGCTCTACTGGGAGCCGGGCGTGGACGACATTCAGGCGTCGCCCCATTTCTTCTCGCTGAGTCTGGCGGACTCGAACCAGCTGGAAGAGCGCTGGCCTCAGCTGGCAGGGCACACCGCCAGCGTCCTCGATGTGCCCCGCTACATCCACGACGGCGGCCTCGACACCAGCAGCAAGAGCGTCGTGGTGGACTGGTACTACAAAAAGCTCTCGCCGGAGGGCCGGAGCGTGCTGCACTACTGCAAGTTCTGCAACGGCGTGGTGCTCTATGCCAGCGAGAACGACCCGGCACTGGCCGAACGGGGATTCTACGACCACGGCAGGTATCCTTTTGTGTTCGACCCGCTGTTCATGGAGGAGGACAGCCCGGCTGGCTTCGGGTACATCGACGTGATGAAGGAATGCCAGACCGCCATCGACCGGATGAACCACGCCATGGATGAGAACGTCCTGCTCTCGGCCCGGCAGCGGTATGTCCTGAGCGACACAGCAGGGGTCAACGAGGAGGAGCTGACCGACCTGTCCCGAGACATCATCCATGTGGCGGGGCGGCTGAACGACGACAGCTTCCGGCCGATGCAGACGGCGGGACTGCAGGGCAACAGCCTGAGCTACCGCAACAGCCGCATCGAGGAGCTGAAGGAGATCAGCGGCAACCGCGACATGACGCAGGGCGGTACTGCCGGAGGCGTCACGGCGGCTTCGGCCATCGCTGCTTTGCAGGAGGCGGGCAGCAAGCTCAGCCGGGATATGCTCAAGAGCGCTTACCGGGCATTTGCCAAGGAGTGCTACCTCATCATCGAGCTGATGCGGCAGTTCTACGACGAGGAGCGCATCTTCCGCATCACGGGAAAGGGCGGCGAGAGCGAGTTTGTCCGGTTTTCGGGCGAGGTGCTCCGCGCCCGGCCGGCGAAGGTCGTGGGCGGTGTGGAGCTGGGCAGCCGTGAGCCGGTGTTCGACATCGTGGTGAGCGCGGAGAAGAAGTCCACCTTCAGCCGTCTTTCCCAGAATGAGACGGCCAAGGAGTGCTATCAGCTGGGCTTTTTTGCCCCGGCCAACGCCGATGCGGCGCTGGCGGCACTGGAAATGATGGACTTCGAGGGCATTGAGAAGGTGCGCCAGCGGGTGCGGCAGAACGGCACCCTCGCCCGGCAGCTGGCACAGATGCAGGCCCAGATGGCCCGGCTGACGGGCCTGCTGGAAGCGCAGGAACAGCCTGCCCCGCCCAAGCTGAGCGGCCCGGCGGAGGAACTGAGCACGGCGGCGATGGCGAGGGCGATGAAGATGCAGAAAGGAGAAATGAGATGATAAAAGTGAACTATACCGAGCTGGACGGCCCGGCAGGCCCCACCTGCCGGTTGGAGGCCTCGGGCCACGCGGGCTATGCCCCCGCCGGGCAGGATATCGTGTGTGCGGGAGCAAGCACTCTGATGCAGACCCTCTGCGCCTTGCTGGCGGGTGAGGAGGGGACAAAGAGCGGCGCATGGGACGAGCCGGAGGGCCCGCGTCTGGCGGTGACGGCGGCTGCGCCCCAGAAGCCGTGGGTGGAGGGGGCCTTCGAATTCGCCAAGGCAGGCTTTGCCCTGCTGGCAGAGCGCTACCCGGATCATGTCCGCTTTGCCGACCTGAGCGGTCGGGGCGAACAGTCGATGGTGGACTTGCAGATGTTTGCAGAGGGCGGTGAAGGCACTTCCGCCCCCGCCCTCAGCCACGCACAGGCCCAGCAGGCCATCGCCTCCGGCACCATGAGGGCCGACGAGGGCAGCGGGGAGACTCCGGAGGTGCCGGCGCAGACTGCACCGGAAAAGCCGGAAGAGCCGCCTGCACCGCAGGAACGTCCTGCGCCGCTCCCGCCTGCCCCGGGCCTGCAGGCGGGAGAAAATGCCGTCCGTGCCCTCCACGCCCGCTGGGCCGCAGAGGAGGCGATGATCCGCCGGGACGTCCCGGGCTTCTCGCTCCGGCAGGAGCTTGCGAACCCTGAGATGCGCCGTCTGATGGAGCTGCCCGGGATGCGGATGGGGGACGCCTACCGTCTGGCTCACTACAGCGATGCGATGGAGCAGACCGCCCGTACTGTGGAGCAGGGCGTCGTGGAGCGCATCCGCCAGCGCTCGGCCCGCCCGGCAGAGAACGGCACCAGCCCCGGCGGCGCAGCCGTCACCCGCGCCGATGTGGCCAGCATGACCCGCGCCCAGCGCGAGGCGCTGGAACGCCGTGCGATGCACGGAGTGAAGATCAGTTTCTGAAGAAAACCTCTCCGAGGCAGGAGGGGTCAAAAAGCAAGGAAAAGAAAGGACAAATGACATGAAAAACGACAACGTGAAGATGGACCTCCAGCTCTTTGCCGACGCTTCTGCAAGCCTGCAGAACACCACCGGCACCATGACCAAGGAAATGAAGACCTTCTACGAAAAGCGCCTCATCGATCAGGCCGAGCCGCGTCTGGTGCACGATCAGTTCGCGGACTACTACCCCGTGCCCCAGAACGGCGGCAAGACCATCGAGTTCCGCAAGTACGACAGCCTGCCCAAGGCCACCACGCCGCTGACCGAGGGCGTGACCCCCAACGGTCAGGCCCTGAACGTGACCACCATCACCAGCGACCTGCACCAGTACGGCGGCTGGACCCCGCTGACCGACGTGCTGCAGATGACCGCCATTGACAACAACGTGGTGCAGGCCACCCGTGTGCTGGCCAGCCAGGCGGGCCGCACCATGGACAGCATCACCCGCGATGTGCTGGCCGGCGGCACCAATGTGATCTATGCGCCCAAGCAGGCCGCCGACGGCACCGAGACCGCCGTGACCAGCCGCAAGACGCTGGACAAGAGCTGTACCCTGACCCCCAAGCTGTTCTTCCAGGCAGCGGCCCAGCTGGGTGCCATGAACGCCGACCCCATCGGCGACAGCTATATTGCCATCATCCACCCCTATGCGGCCTACGACCTCAAGACCTGCAAGGAGTTCATTGAGGCCCACAAGTACGCCGACCCCGAGACCATGTACCGCGGCGAGATCGGCAAGTTGGGCAACATCCGCTTTATCGAGACCAGCGAGGCGAAGATCTGGAAGGACGGCACCTGCCCGACGGGTCTGGCGGTGTTCGGCACTCTGGTGCTGGGCGCTCACGCCTACGGTGTCACCGAGCTGGAAGGCGGCGGTCTGGAGCACATCGTCAAGCAGCTGGGCTACGGCGACGACCCGCTGAACCAGCGCGCTTCCGTGGGCTGGAAGGGAATGCGTGCGGCGGAACGTCTGGTGGAACAGTATATGGTGCGTATTGAGAGCGTGTCCAGTTACTCGGGTACTGCGGCGGCGAATTAAGCCCTCTCAGTCACCTGCGGTGACAGCTCTGCGCTGGACGAGAAAGGCCCGGTAAAAAACAGAAAGGGCGGGCCTCGCTTACAAGGGCAGGCCCGTGGGAAGGAGAAAGCCATGGAAGAAAAGAAGAATGTCCGCATCCGGCTGTTCAAGGACAACAGCCGCTACAAGGGCGACCTGTTCGTCAGCGTCAACGGCGTGAACTACAAGATCCGCCGGGGCGTGGAGGTGGAGGTGCCGCCTGAGGTGGCTGAGGTGCTGGAGCACAGCCAGCAGCAGGATGAGTACACCGCCGCCCGCATCGCTGCAGCAGAGACTGCGGCCCAGTAAGAGAAACGCGGCCCGGCAGAAACGGCAGAGAAAGGCCGCCGCTGCCGGGCTTTTTTGGAAAAAGCGAAAGGAGGCTTTTTATGACGGTAGGAGAAGCGATGGAGCGGGCTGAGGAGCTGCGCCCGGGCAGCCGTGTCGCGGCCCGGACCCGGCAGCGGTGGCTGTGCGAGGTGGACGGGATGCTGCGGGAGCGGTTCTTCCGCCCCAGCGGTGCCGACAGCCGGGAGGGCGTGGGGGCAGACCTCGCGTGGGACGACGGCCTGCGGGACGACGATGTGCTGCTGGTGCCGCCGCCCTTCGACAGCCTGTACCCCCACTACCTGTGCGCCATGACCGACGCCGCGCTGGGAGAGAACGACCGCTACGCCGGGGAGCAGGCTCAATACAACAGCATTCTGGCCGAGCTGGCCGGGTGGCTGCGGCGGAACTACCGGCCTGCCCGGGGCGGCAGGTGGCGCTGGTGAAGGAGGGATGACAGATGATCCTTGCGAGCCGGAACGGCCTGAAGAACACCCGGAATATGCTGCGGGTGTTCGGCGGGCTGAACGAGACGTACAGCTGCACTGAGGCGGAGTACAGCGCGGGCATCAACTTTTCGGCCCGGAACTTCCCGGCCCTGAGCACCCGTCTGCCCCGCCGGAAGCTGCGGGAGACGGCAGAACTGAACGGGATGTATCACCTGAACGGCCTGCTGATGGTCTGCGGCACCCGCCTCATCTACACCCCGGACGACCCCGACGAGCTGGAAGTGACCCTAGAGAACGCGGTGGAGGACGGAAAAAAGGCGCTGGTGGGCATTGGGACAAAAATTCTGATCTTCCCGGACAAGCTGGCCTTCGACACCGTCAGCCGGGAGGTGAGCGCACTGGGGGCGGTGTGGTCGGGGGCAAACGCCAGCGTGGAGTTTGCACCCTGCGACGCTGAGGGCAGGGTCTACGAGGTGAGCGGCAGCGGCCCTTCGGAGCCGGAAAATCCGAAGGATGGGCAGCTCTTCCTCCGGGTGGAGGACCCGGAGAAGCCATGGAGCAGCGAGAGCACGCTGGAGGTTTACAGCGAGGCGTCGGGCAACTGGTCGGCGGTGGTGCTGGACTGCTGCCGCATTACGGCCAAGGGCGTCGGCGCAAATTTCCGGGCCGAGGACACCGTAGCCCTCAGCGGCTCGGGCGCAGAGCAGGCCGGGCAGTGGAGCGGGCTGGACGGCGACCGCATCGTCTGCGATGCCAGCGAGGACGCCCTGAGGGTCAGGGCCGACCCCGGCGGCGAGTGGTTTTATGGCCGTCTGACCCGCACCGGCGCAGCGGTGCGGTGGGTGAGTCTGGACGGCAGAGTCAGACGGGAGTTCGTCTCGGCGGAGACGGTGAGGCTGGAGCGCCGGGTGCCGGACATGGACTATCTGACCGAGTGCGACAACCGGATATGGGGCTGTTCCAGCAAGGAGAACGTCATCTACGCCTGCAAGCTGGGCGACCCGTCCAACTGGTTCTCTTACCGGGGCATCGCCGCCGACAGCTATGCTGTGACCGTGGGCAGCGACGGGGCGTTCACCGGCGCGGCCACCTGCATGGGATATGCACTTTTCTTCAAGGAGAATACTCTCCACAAGCTCTATGGCTCCAAGCCCTCGGATTTTCAGCTGAGCAGTCTGCGCTGCCGGGGCGTGGCAAAGGGCGCGGCCCGGAGCCTCTGCGTCATCAACGAGACGCTCTATTATCTCTCGCCCGACGGCGTGATGGCATGGGATGGAAGCATCCCCACCAAGGTCTCGACGGCCCTCGACCCGGCCCGGCTGCGGAACGTGAAGTCAGCTCTGGGCGGTGCGTTGGATGGGCGGTATTACCTGCATCTCGTGCGGGGCAGCGGCGAAGCCCAGACCGTCCGGCTGCTGGTCTACGACACCGAGCGGGGCTTGTGGCAGGAGGAGGACGTCTGCTCCTACGAGATGACCGGCAGCGGCGGACAGCTCTACCTCTGGGACAGCAAGGCGGTCTGGGCGGCGGATGCGGAGCGGGAGGAGAACTGGCAGCGGGCCGACGGCCTCGAAGAGGGGGTACGGTTCGAGCTGGTCAGCGGGGACATCGGGCTGGACCGCCCGGAAGAACAGTATCTTTCCCGGCTGACCCTCCGGCTCGAGGCCGAGGCGAAGAGCCGCTTCGAGCTGGCGGTGAGCTATGACGGCGGGGCGTGGGAGACACTGGCCCAGAGGACGGCCGACGGGCGGCACTGCTTCGACATCCCCTTCGTGCCCCGGCGGTGCGGGAGCCTGCGGCTGCGGCTGAAGGGCCGGGGGCAGGTCACCCTGCGCAGCCTGACCCGGACGAGCGCCGCCGCGAGAGGCGGCATTCTGGCACAGGAGGTGAACTGATATGGCAAGTGTCACAGGGCTTTCGAAGATCGGCCTGCCCCATCTGAGCGAGAACATGGACGCGGAGGATGCCCGTGCCATCCGCAACTACTTATACCAGATGCAGGAGCAGCTGCAATATGTGCTCTGCAATCTGGACGTGGAAAATATGTCGGAATCGCTGCGCACCCGGCTGAACAGCATCCAGTGAGAAAGGAGAAGCTATGAGTACCGAGAAGAAGAAAGAACAGCAGCTTTTGGAGGAGCTGAGCGCCCAGCCTGCGGCCCGGTCTTCCTACAGCACGGCAGGCCTGAGCAGCCGCAGGGAGGTGGAGAATGCGCTGGCAAAGGCGGAGTACAGCCCCAGCCAGAGTGTGACCGACGCGGCGGCCGATTTGAAGAACTGGCAGCAGAACCGTCCGGGCCAGTACGAGAGCGCCTATCAGGGCCGGATCGAAGACCTCATTGGTCAGCTGCTGGGGCGGGACAGCTTCCAGTACAGCTATGCACAGGACCCGCTCTACCGCCAGTATGCCCGGCAGTACACCCAGAACGCCCGCAATGCCAGCGCAGATGCCGCCGCACAGGCAGCGGCCCTGACCGGCGGCTACGGTTCGAGCTATGCGGTCAGCGCGGCGCAGCAGGCGTATCAGCAGCAGATGGGTGCCCTGAACGACGCTTTGCCCTCCCTCTACCGGCTGGCGCTGGACACCTACAACAGCGAGGGCGACGATGTCGTGACCCGCATCGACCAGCTCAATGCGCAGGAACAGAACGCACAGGCGCGGTATGATGCGGAGCTGTCGGACTACTATAGTCAGCTCGACCGGAAGGGCAGCGCCTACAACGCCGCCTATGAGCAGGACTATGGCCGCTATCAGGACTATCTGGGTCGGCTGGACACCCTCTACGGCTATTACTCCGCGCAGGAACAGCAGGCGCGTGCCAAACGTCAGCAGGCATTCAGCAATGTGCTGAGTGTTCTGGGCGTCATCGGCGACGCGGTGCAGCTGGCCATCACCGGCACCACCGGCATCGGCTCGCTGGTGGGCAGTCTGGCGAATACCGGCTACAATATGTACGCCAAGGACCGCGCCTATGAGGCCGAGCGTGCTGATGCTGCGTGGAGCCAGCAGATGCAGGAGAACCAGCGGCAGGACAGTCTGGCCCAGCAGAAGTACAAGAACGAGCTGGCCGAGCGGCAGTATCAGGACACCCTGCGTCAGCAGGAGTTCAACAACAATGTCACCAGCGAGAAGCTGAACATTGCCAAGGGCGAGTGGGCGCTCAAGCAGTCCAAGGCGGCCCAGAGCGCCCAGCAGGCCGCGGCAAATGCCGGGGCAAAGAGTGCGGGTGTCTCGGGCGGGGAGCCGGTGCTGACTTTGGGCGGCACGGTCGTGCCCTACAGCGCCGCACGCCTCTATCGTCAGGGCAGGAGCGATACGGCCATCCGGAGCGAGCTGCTGAAGGAGGGCTACTCCAACGAAGAGATCCAGAATATCCTGAAGCAGCTGGGAAGCTGAGGAAACGAAAAAAGGCCGCAGCACGGAACACGGAAGGGTGTTCTGGGCTGCGGCCTTGGTCTGGTTTGGGATGTTTTGGAGCTGTTTATAAAGTGGAGGAGGGAAGCGGCCTACGAGTTGCGCTTGCTGATTTTTCCGCAACCCCTTGGCGGGGCCTTGAAAAATCAGAGCGCTGCCCTAGCCTCGCCTCCCTGTTTCCGCCGCAGGCGGCGGTCGGCTCCGCTGCTGTTCTCGTCCCACTGGGCACCCCACGGAGCTACCACGGTAGACATTCCTACAGGTTGGAACCCGCGGGCTAAGCGACAGCCCACTGGGCTGATCGCTTACCTCGCCTGCGGCGAGGCCGCCCTGTTCTCGTCCCACTGGACGCCCACGACAGAAAAAGACCCGCAAGCATATGCTCGCGGGTCTTTTTAGTGGGGTGCCCAGTGGGACTCGAACCCACGGTCTCCAGATCCACAATCTGGCGCGTTAACCGACTACGCTATGGGCACCACATCAATGCGCCCGAAGGGACTCGAACCCCCGGCCCACTGCTTAGAAGGCAGTTGCTCTATCCACCTGAGCTACGGGCGCACGTTGTTATCCCATTGGGTTCCGATATGGTTCGCAGCTGTGAGTCGAAGCACGCTGCGAGAAGTATAATACCATAGCCCCAGGGTTCTGTCAAGGGAAAATCAAAACTTTTTTGCACTTTCTTCAAAAACTGCCTCACAGCAGCCACATCCCTGCGAAGCCGAAGGCCAGCCCGAAGGCTGTGCCGACCAGCACATCCCGGATGAAATGCACCCCGGACAGCACCCGCAGCAGACAGATGAGGGCGGCGATGGCCAGCATCCCGACGCCGACGGTGGGGTAGAAGTAGAGCCACACCATCCCAAGGACGGCGGCGCTCAGAGCGTGGCGGGAGGGGCAGGAATTGCCGCGGGTGCTCTTCGGGACGAGGGGGACAAAGCCCGGCTGCTCATAAGGGCGGGGAAAGTTGAGTCTGGCCCGCAGGAGGGTGCCCATCCAGAACGCCAGCCCCGGCACAAGGATGGCCCGGGCGATGACCTGCATAAAATCAAGAGCGCCGCCGCCCCGCCCGACACGGAGCATCGCAAACCACCGGAGGTTGAGCAGCAGAAGGAGCGCCGGATAGCAGACGAAGGGCACGAGGGGGAGCCAGCGGTTGAGCAGGATGATGCCCTCCCGGAGGGCGGGATGCCCCTCGAGCCAGTCGGTCAGCTTCTTGTATCGTTCCGGTGTCATGGTGCTTCCTCCCTGAGAAGATCAGTCAAAGCAGGTGTTGAGGTAGTTTTCCACATCAAAAGGCTCAGGCGTGGAGTCCTTGCGCAGGTAGAGGGGGTGATGGGGGTGACCCTTCTTGCTGCGGGGGCCGAAGGTCACCCACGGGATGTCGCGCTCCCGCGTCAGGGCAACCATCTCCCGCATCAGGCCGGGCAGATAGGCCCGCTTTTCGATGAGGGTGCCCCATGCAGCCCACATGGTGGGCTCGGTCTGGGCCAGCACGGCCCGCAGCCAGCGGAGGTTTTCGTCGCAGAGGGCGCGGTCGGGGGTCTTGTCCATATCGTTGGGGTTCGTGGCCCGCTGAGGGTAGACGTTGAACATGATCCAGCTGTCGAAGCCGTTGGCACTGGCCAGACGCTCCACGCTCTTCAGGGTGGGGTCCAGCGCGCCGGGCTGGGCGGTGCTGGGGTTGATGCCGATGCAGACCAGCGGGCGGCGGCCCACCCGGCCCAGCACATAGCGGTAAGGCTGGTAGGTGTGCGGCTCGTAGTACCAGATGCCGCCGGGGTATTCGCCGGCTTCCAGCCGGGGGAGAGTGTCACAAAGCATAGATTACCTCGCAAAAAATGGATGTTTCCTTTATCGTACCTTAAAATTTGCGGGAAAGCAACACCTTGCGGCGAGAAAGTCTCCCATATTTTTGATTTTCATGCTATACTAATCCTGTGAAGCTATCCCTCTTCATTTGCTGAAAAAGCAGAAGGAGTTTTATCTATGATGGAAGATTACCGCAGCGCCCTGCGTGCAGGCCAGCGTGCCTACCGGGCCAGTGTGGCCCGGGGCCAGTCGCCCTATCTCGCGGTGCTGGACGAGATCATTGCCGACGCAGACATCGTGGCGCAGGAGCCTCTGGGGCTGGTGGACATCCCGGCCGAGAGCATCGTGGGCACCAAGACCGCCGGACGCCACACCGCCTTTGCCTCCAACTTTATGCCCCTCCTCGAGGACGACACCGAGTTTGCCGTCAAGTGGTCGAACCTCTGTGAAGCCCATCTGGAAGAGGGCATCCATACCCCCATCATTGCCTTCGAGTACATGAACCGATTCTATGTACAGGAGGGCAACAAGCGGGTCTCTGTCCTCAAGTATTATGAGGCCGTCAAGATCCCCGGCATCGTCACCCGGCTCATCCCGGCCAGAAACGACACGCTGGAAAACAAGCTCTACTATGAGTTCCTCGATTTCTATAAGCTCTCCCGCATCAACAACGTCAGCTTCTCCCGGCTGGGCGGCTATGCGAAATTGCAGACGCTGGCCTGCAAGGCCACGGGTGAGGCGTGGACGGAGGACGACCGGCTGAATTTCTCGGCCCTCTACACCATGTTCAGCCAGCAGTTCTATGCGCTGGGCGGCGGTTCGCTGGGGCTGACGCCGGGAGATGCTCTGCTGGTGTATCTGTCGGTGTACCGCTATGCCGACGCCTGCCAGTCCACCCCCACGAAGGTGCGGGAGAATCTGGCCCGGCTCTGGGATGAGGTGAAGATCCTTGCCGAACCGCACGCCGTGGAGCTGCTGCTGGAGCCGAAGCGCAGCGCAGAGCCGCTGCTGAGCAAGCTGAACATCTTCAGCTCCCGGCCCAGCGAACTGCGGGTGGTCTTCCTCCACGAGCACAACGCCCAGACCAGCGCGTGGGTGCGTGGACAGGACAAGGGCCGTGCTGCGCTGGTGAAGGCGTTCCCCGACAAGCTCTTCGTCAGCTGCCGGGAGAACATCAACCCCGAGGTGGATGCCGAGCAGGTGCTGGAAGAGGTGGCCCACGACCATGCGGACATCGTCTTTACCACCAGCGCCCGGATGCACACCGCCTGTCTGAAGGTGGCGGCCCAGCACCCCAAGACCCGCTTCCTCAACTGCTCCCTCAACGCACCCCATCCGCTGGTGCGCACCTATTACCCCCGCACCTACGAGGTGACGTATCTGCTGGGGATGCTGGCGGGCATCGTTTCCCGCAGCGACCGGGTGGGCTATGTGGCCGCGAACCCGGTGTACGGCGTACCGGCGGCAATCAACGCCTTTGCACAGGGTGTGCGGGCTGTCCGGCCCGAGAGCCGGGTGGTGCTGCGGTGGGCCTGTCTGTCGGATGAGAGCCATCCGCAGGACTTCTCCGACCGGAAGGACATCGAGGTCTTCTACAGTCAGGACTTCCGGGAGCCGGAAGGGACCTACCGGGATTACGGACTCTGCCGCCGCCTGCCCGACGGCGTATTGCAGCCGCTGGGCCTGCCGGAGTGGCGGTGGGATGTCTTCTTCACCGAGATCGTCCGGTCGGTGTTTGCCGGGACGTGGGACAGCGCCCCCGGCGGCAGGGCCATCAACTACTGGTGGGGCCTCAAGAGCGGGGCCGAGCGGGTGGAGTATCCCATCCGGCTGGGCAGCGGCACGGTGCAGCTGCTCAGGATGGCCGAGCGTCAGCTCTGCGAGGGAGAGCTTCAGGTCTTCCCCACCGAGAGCTACAGCCAGAGCCATGTCCTCCATCATGCGGCGTCCGGCATCTATACGCCCAAGGAGCTGATGGAGATGGACTGGCTGGACGAGTGCGTGGAGGGCGAGCTGCCCAGCTACGACGCACTGGACGCCAAGACCCGGGGACTTCTGAACATCAACGGTCTGGACATCGTGAAAGGGACGCCGCAGTAACAGGCGATGCCTCAAGGATAGAAAAGAATGGAGCAAAGCAGCGTGAAAATACTTGCGATCTCGGATGTCCCGTCCGAACTGCTCTGGGACGAGAGCGTCCGCAGGCGGCTGGAGGGCATCGACCTCATCCTCTCCTGCGGCGACCTGCCGAAAAAATATCTGGAATATCTTACAAACTTTACCGCCGCCCCCATCCTGTACGTCCACGGCAACCACGACGGCAGCTACAAAGGGGCAGAGCCCGGGGGCTGCATCTGTGTGGACGATGCAGTCTATGTCTGGAAAGGCCTGCGCATCATGGGGCTGGGCGGATGCAGCCGGTACAACAAGGAAGACACCTTCCAGTACACAGAGGGCGAGATGCGGCGGCGTGCCCGGCGGCTCTGGCTGGCGGCCCGGCGGGCCGGGGGAGTTGACATCCTGCTGACCCACGCCCCCGCCAGCGGACTCAACGACGGCACCGACCGGGCGCACAAGGGCTTTCAGGTGTTCAACGACCTGATGGACCTGTATCAGCCCAAGTGGTTCATCCATGGGCATATGCACCTGAATTATGGGGCAAATCTGCCCCGGGTCTGCACCCGGGGCGGCACCACCGTCATCAACGCCACCGAGCGGTATGAGTTCGAGATCCCCGACCCGGTGCAGATACCGAAGAGGAAGCTCTTCGGGAGAGAATGAGGAGACAAAACAATGGAGACAGAACGCGCATTGCAGCAGCTGGAATTGCTGCAAAAGAAATTGTACGCCTATCACTGTGCAGACAGCTCTCTCTATCTGGATGCTGTGACCACCGCGCCCAGCGGCACCGCCGAGGGCCGGGGCGTGGCCATGAGCATTCTGGCCGGTGAGAGCCAGAAGCTGATGACCTGCCCGGAGACGAAGGCACTGCTGGACGAGCTGAGCGCCCGCGCCGACGAGCTTGACCTTGTCCACCGCCGGGAGGTGGAAGAGCTTCGCCGCAGCTGTGAGCAGCTGACCCGCATCCCGGCTGAGGAATATATGGCCTATAAGGAGCTGTGCAACCGGGCGGACGATGTCTGGCACAAGGCCAAGGCGCAGGACGATTTTGCCCTGTTCTGCCCGGTCTTACAGGAGCTGGTGGACTACAACCGCCGCTTCGCCGGGTATTATGACGCCTCGAAGGCTCCCTATGACGCTCTGCTGAACGAGTACGAGCGCGGCGTGGATATGGAGAAGCTGGACCGCTTTTTTGAGACGCTGCGGGACGGGCTTGTGCCGCTCATCCGGAAGATCGGCGAAAAGCCGCAGATCGACGACAGTTTCCTGTATCAGGAGTACCCGGAAGCACAGCAGAAAGCCTTTGCCGACTATCTGATGGAGGTGATGGGACTCGACCGCCGCCACTGTGGTCTGGGCGAGACCGAGCACCCCTTCACGCTGGAATTCAATAATAAGGACGTCCGCATCACCACCAACTACGACGAGCACAATGTGACGTCCTCCATGTACTCCGTCCTCCATGAGGGCGGCCACGCCCTGTATGAGCTGGGCATCCGGGACGATCTGCAATATACCTGCCTCGCGGGCGGCGTCTCCATGGGCGTCCACGAGAGCCAGTCCCGGTTCTACGAGAACCTCATCGGCCGGTCGCGGCCCTTTGTGGAGGCGGTCTATCCCAAGATGCAGGCGTTCTTCCCCCGGCAGCTGGACGGTGTCAGCGCGGAGCAGTTCTACCGCGCGGTCAACAAAGCCCAGCCCAGTCTTATCCGCATCGAGGCCGACGAGCTGACCTACTGCCTCCACGTCATGGTGCGGTATGAGATCGAAAAGCAGCTCATCGGCGGCACGCTGGAAGCCAAGGATGTGCCTGCCGTCTGGGCGAAACTCTACAAGGAGTATCTGGGCGTTGAGGTGCCCAATGACCGGGAGGGCTGCTTACAGGACAGCCACTGGTCGGGCGGCTCCTTCGGCTATTTCCCGTCCTATGCGCTGGGCAGTGCCTACGGTGCCCAGATGCTGCGACGGATGGAGCAGGATGTGGATGTCTGGGGGGCGGCTGCGCGGGGCGACCTTGCGCCCATCACCGGCTGGCTGCGGGAAAAAGTCCACCAGTACGGCGGGCTGATGGAGCCTGCCGATGTGGTGAAGAACGCCTGCGGAGACTTCAGCCCCGAGGATTATATCCAGTATCTCACCCGGAAATACACTGAGCTGTACGGCTTATAAAAACAGGAAAAGGCGTCTGCACAAACGGATGTGCAGACGCCTTTTTTGCAGTGGAAAGCATCACAGCTCCAGCTTGCCGGAGACCTTGTTGATGACATAGTAGGCAGCGCCCTCTTCGGGCTTGACGTAGACCTTGCAGGACTGGACGCCCACCTTGTGGGTGGTGCGGTAGTCGGCCTTGGCGCGCTCGACGACATCGGTGATGTTGTACTGACTGGTGCCGAATTCAACGTAGACCTCCGGGGTGAGCGGGGGACGGCCGCGGCGCTGTGCGGTATCGGAAGCCTTGCGCTTCTTCGGCTCTGCCGCAGGAGTTTCGGGAGCAGCGGCCGCTGCGGGGACAGCAGACTTTTTCTCAGACATAGCGTATACCTTCTTTCCTGTATTCCTCTGCAAATGGAAAACGCGGATGATTTCCGGGCCGGAAGCTGTAGCTCGGTCTGCCCGGCCATTTTCTGAATGTGCCAACGATTCAGGGCACTATACCTATATAATAGTTATTTCTTTGACGTTTGTAAAGTGTTTTTTGGAAAAATCATCCGCTTTGCCCGGTCAAATGGGGGCCAAATTCCGACAAAACGAGGAAGATACAGAGGGAAAAAAGAAACTGGCGGGATTTGTGCGAGTCTCGAAGGGCTATCCGGAAGAACAGCGGCGGGAAAAAGCAGAAATTTGCCGAGTTGCAAGCTGCATCTTGATTTTAGGCGAAGAATCCGCTATAATATCTATGTTATCCATACAACAGAATACGCCGGTGTGTCGGAATGGCAGACGAGGGGGACTCAAAATCCGCTTCGTGATTTTTCTTGTCTGTACGAGAAATTCACGAGTGTG
>ERZ1673738.3009-NODE-3009-length-19871-cov-9.129138_pt1 | contig 19871 bp, 16 predicted proteins | sample MGYA00580198_ERZ1673738 | MGnify/ENA primary metagenome ERZ1673738 (study PRJEB41218, sample SAMN15661784) | gut metagenome | host: Homo sapiens | place: Canada: London | collected 2015-08-20/2019-03-30 | study: EMG produced TPA metagenomics assembly of...
CGTTCTTTCATGCAAGGAGACCCCATGCCCCGCAAGAAAAACACCTGTATGTATCTCGTGGCCGCCCTGCTGTTCCTGGGTGGTCTGGGCTATCTGGTCTTTTCCGGCCTGTCGGAGAATACCGTCTATTTCCTCAACGTCTCCGAAGCCAGGGCCGCCACGGCCGACAAGTTGCAGGCGGCCCGCCTGTTCGGCACCGTGGCCCCCGACAATCTGCTCAAGAACGTGGACGGCCCCGGGGCCAGCTTTTTGCTGCAGGACAAGGACGATGCGGGCCTGACCCTGCCCGTGGTCTACAAGGGCGCCGTGCCGGATACCTTCAAGGCGGGCGCCGAGGTCATCGTGGAAGGGGGCCTGCAGCCCGACGGCCGTTTCATGGCCAAGACCCTCATGACCAAGTGTCCTTCCAAGTACCAGAAGGAAAACCGCAAGAGCTAGGGCGGCGCAGGCCGTACCCTTCCTGACGCACGGCCGGGCCTCGGGGGCCGGTCGCGTCCTCACCGGAAATGTGCCGCCATGGCTGGTCGTGGCGTGCCCAAAGGAGCCCCATGTATTTCATTGCCTATGCCATGCAGCTGCTGACCCTGATCTGTGCTCTGGGCGGCAGTGCGCTGGCGCTTCTGCAGCTCTGGCAGCAGCGCGGCGACGCCCTGGCGCTGATCGAAAAGGTCCACTGGGCCATCACCGGCGCCCTTTCCCTGGCGGCGGCCCTGCTGCTGCACGCCCTGTTCTGGAACGACTTCAGCCTGGTCTATGTGGCCAGCTACACGGACCGTGTGCTGCCCGCCTTCTACCGCCTGACGGCCTTCTGGGCCGGGCAGCCGGGCTCCATGCTGTTCTGGGCCTTTTCCGTGGCCATCAGCGGCAGCATCTTTGCCCTGACGCCCGCCTACAAGCGCCTGACGCCCGCCACGCGGCTCTGGTACTGGGGCTTCTTCTACGCCATCATGGCCTTCTTCGCCCTGATCCTCTCCTGCTGGAGCAATCCCTTCGAGATGCAGTCGCCCGTGCCGCCGGACGGCAACGGCCTCAATCCCTTGCTGCAGAACCCCGGCATGATCTTCCACCCGCCGCTGCTCTTCCTGGGCTACGGCGGCTTCACTGTGCCCGCCTGTCTTGCCCTGGCCCAGAGCCTTTCCGGCGGTGAGGGCGAGGACGGCTGGCACCGTGTGACCCGCCCCGTGACCCTGCTGGCCTGGGCCTTCCTGACCGCGGGCATCATCCTGGGCATGTGGTGGGCCTACATGGAACTGGGCTGGGGCGGCTACTGGGCCTGGGACCCGGTGGAGAACGCCTCCCTCATCCCCTGGCTCATTAGCACGGCGGCCCTGCACACCCTCATCGTGCAGGAGCGCCGCAACAAGCTGCATCGCGTGAACGTGGCCCTGATGTGCCTGACCACCATCTCCGCCTTTTTCGCCACCTATCTGGTGCGCAGCGGCGTGGTGCAGTCCGTGCACGCCTTCGGTGACGGCAGCGTGGGCACGCCCCTGACGGTCTTCGTGCTGGGGGGCCTGCTGATCTCCTTCTGGGCGGCCTTCTCCGTGCCCGCGCGCGGGCGCGAGCTGGCGGGCATCGTCAGCCGCGAAGGTTTTTTGGTGATGGTCTGCTGGCTGCTGCTGGCCCTTTCGGTCATCATCCTCGTGGGCACCATGTGGCCGGTCATCAGCCTGCTCTGGACGCCGGAGCCCCACGGCCTGGACGCCAATTTCTACAACCGTGTCTGCGTGCCCCTGGGCATGCTCATCATGCTGCTGCTCATGGTCTGTCCCTGGCTGCGCTGGGACGGCGGCCTGCGTGACGCGCCGCGCTTCTGGCTCGCTCTGGGGGCCTTCGTGGCCTCGGGCGCCGCTTTCTTCTTCCTGGGCTACCGCCAGCCCGTGGCCCTGCTGGCCGCGGCGGGCTCCGTGGCCTGTCTGGCCGGGCTGCTGGCCAGCCTGCCTTCCCTGCCGGGCAAGGGCGGCTGGCGTGCCGTCGGCGCCGCGGGCCTGCATGTGGGCCTGGCGGTGCTGGTGCTGGGCATGGCCTTCTCCGGCCCCTACAAGCAGGAATACGACCTGCTCTTCCAGAACGGCAAGGGCGTGCAGCAGGCCGGTGCCTACCGCGTGGAGCTGCTGGAGGCCCAGCAGGGCCGCGCCGTGGACCATGACTATCTGGAAGCGCGCCTCAAGATCTATGAAGGCGACACGCTGCTGGGCGAGCTCAAGCCGCAGCGCCGCATGTACGACAAGTTCGGTACCATGCAGTTCTCCGAAGTGGACGTGGTCCCCGGTCTGGGCAACGAGCTGTATGCCTCCTTCCTGGGCCTGGACGAGAACGCCTCGGTGCTGATCCGCTTCAGCGTGGAGCCCCTGGTCAACTGGATGTGGATAGGCGGCACGCTCATGTGCCTGTTCCCCTTCCTCATGCTGGCCCGCGGCCGCAAAAAGCAGACGCCCGAAGCGGGGAGCGACGCTCCCGCCGACAACGGGCCGCAGGCCTGAGGCCGCCATCATGCTGCGTCTTGAGAACCTGGCCAAGCTCTACGGCCTCAAGGTGGTCTTCAAAGGGGTGAGCTGCCGCTTCACGGCGGGCAGCATCACCCTGCTGGCCGGGGGAAACGGCGCGGGCAAGAGCACGCTGCTGCGCATCATCGCCGGCCTGTCCCGTCCCTCGGCGGGCGAGGTCATCTTCGACGGCACGGGGGCGGGCGGCGTCGCCCGTGAAGACGGGCCGCGCCTGGCCTATCTGGGGCACGCCACCTTCGTCTATCCGGGCCTGAGCGCGCTGGAAAACCTGCAGTTCTGGGCCCGGGCCCACGGCCTGCGCCCCTCGCGGGCGGAGCTCCTGGCCCTGCTGGAGCATGTGGGGCTGGCCGCCCATGCCGAAGAGCGGGCCGGGGTGTTCTCGCGCGGCATGGCCCAACGCCTGAATCTGGCGCGGGTGCTGCTGCTGGACGCGGACCTTGTGCTGCTGGACGAGCCCGGCACCGGCCTGGACGTCAATTCCATGGCCCTGGTGCGGCGCGAGATGCTGGCCGCCCGGGAGCGCGGGGCCTGCGTCATCGTGGTCAGCCACGATCTGGCGGGCGACAGCCCCCTGGCCGACCGCCTGCTGCTGCTGGAGAACCGCCGCCTGGCCTATGACGGGCCGCCGCAGGGCCTTGCCGCCGTGGATTCCGTGCTCAACGCGGCCACGGGGGATGTGGCGGCGTCCACTGCCGGGGAGGTTCCCGCATGATATCCTTTGCCTTGACCGTGGCCCGCAAGGACCTGCTGCTGACCTTCACCCGCGGCAGCGGGCTGGTGCAGGGCCTGCTGCTGGGCCTGTTGCTGCTGTTCGTGTTCAGCCTGTCGCAGGGCGTGGGCGAACGCATGAGCCCGCAGGGCGCGGGCGCCGTGTTCTGGCTGGGCTCGGCCTTTTGTCAGGTGCTCATCTTCAATACGCTCTATGCGCTGGAAGAGGCCAACGGCGCGCGTCTTGGCCTGTTGCTGGCCCCGGCCCCCATACAGGCCGTGTGGCTGGGCAAGGCCCTGGCCGGGCTGCTGCTCTTGCTGGTGGCCCAGATGTTCTTTTTGCCCGCCGCCGTGGTCTTCCTGTCGCAGGAGATAGGCGCGCTCTGGCCCGTGGGCCTCGGCACGCTGCTGCTGGTGGACGTGGGCATGTGCGCCCTGGGTTCGCTGCTGGGCGCGCTCTCGCAGGGCGGCGCGGCGCGCGAGTCCCTGCTGAGCATCGTGCTCTTCCCCCTGCTGGTGCCCCTGCTGCTGGCGGGGATCGGCGTGGCGGCCCAGGTGTTCGGTGCGCCCGCGCCTGACGGCCCGGCCTCGTGGATAGGGCTGGCCGCCGCCTTCGACGGTGTCTTTCTGGCTGCCGGACTGCTGTTGTTCGGCTTCATGTATTCGGGAGACGAATGATGCAACGCGCCTTTTCCGTGTGGCCCCTGCTGCTGGTGTTGCTGGGCGGTGCGGCCCTGGCCGTGTGCCAGTGGCTGATCTTTTTCTATGCCCCTGTGGAAGCCCAGCTGGGCCTGATGCAGAAGGTCTTCTATACCCATCTGCCGCTGGCCTGGTGGGCGCTCATCAGCTTTCTGGTGGTCTTCGTGGCGTCCATCGTCTACCTGATCCGGCGTTCCCCGGCCGCTGACCGCGTCTGCGCGGCCGCTGCCGAAGTGGGCGTGCTGCTGGCCGGTCTGGCTCTGGTCACGGGCATGATCTGGGCCCGCCGCTCCTGGGGCGTCTGGTGGACGTGGGATCCCCGCCTGACCACCACGCTGGTCATGTGGTTCATCTATGCGGGCTATCTGGTGCTGCGCGGCCTGGACCTGCCGCCCCAGCGCAAGCGCATGATCTGCGCCGTGGTGGGGGTGGTGGCCTTTCTGGACGTGCCGCTGGTCTTCCTTTCGGCCCGGCTGTGGCGCTCCATCCATCCGGCGGTGTTCGCCTCCAAGGGCGGCGGACTGGAACCTGAGATGAAGCTGACCGCCATCGCCTGTGTGGCGGCCATGGGCCTGTTCTGGGCGGGCCTGGTGTGGCTGCGCACCCGCCAGCTGGGCCTGCGCGACCGGCTGGACAGCCTGCGCCTGCAGGCGGAAGACTGATTTTCGGTCCCCGGTCTGTCCCGTCCGCCGCGTGCGGCGGGATGACGGCCGCGGATGCGCCGCTCCCGGGGAGCGGACAGGCGGAGCCGTGCTCCGTCCGGGCTCGGTGAGCCCTGTTTTCAACGGATACAAGCGGGATCCCCGCTTTCAAGGAGTGCCCTATGGACAGCAATTTCCTGTGGCTGGTGGCGGCCGGTGCCGCCGTCTGGCTGGGTCTGGCCGCGTACCTGGTCTTCATGGGCTGTGCCCAGCGTCGTCTGGATGCCCGTCTGCGCCAGATGGAGATCCTGCATGACTGATAGCCGTCTTTCCTTCACCGCCCGCGCCATCATCCTGCTGCTGGGCCTGAGCCTGCTGGTCATGCTGGGCGTCACCATCAAGGAACGTGTCAGCAATCCGCATCTGGTGACCGAACGTCCCACGGCCCCGCAGGGCATGGGACAGGAACAGAACCTGCTGGCCAGCCTGATGCAGAAGGTGGCCGCCGAGCCCACCAACAAGGATGCCCTGATGCATCTGGCCGAACACCTGATGGCCACCCAGGAATGGGACGCCGCAGCCACCTTTGCCCAGCGCGCCGTGGCCCTGGACGTCAACGATCCCCAGCCCCTCTACATGCTGGGCGTCATCCTGCACAATCAGGGCAAGCCGCAGGAAGCGGCCGCGACCCTGGAAAAGGTGGTGGCCCTGCGGGACGACGCCACGGTGCGTTACAGCCTGGGCGTGCTCTACAGCTACTTCCTGCAGCAGAAGGACAAGGGGCGCGCCCATTGGGAGGCCGGCCTCAAGGATCCGAAGATCTCGCCCGAGATGCGGCAGGCCATCGAAGAAGAGCTGAAAAAATAACCCCTTCCCCATCAAACACAAAAAGGGCGCCCTCGGGCGCCCTTTTTTCATGCCCTGTGGCCGACAGGAGATGGAGGCTACGTTGAGGCCCCCTCCTCTCCTTCCGGCCCGTTTCGGGGCAGGCAACCTGCCTTCTTTATTAAAATTTCCTTTGTGGTTTGAGACCTCTACCTTCAGGGAGACAGTCCGCACGACCCCTATCCGTCGGCTGCGGAGGCGGTAGCCGTTGCCCGCACCAGCGGGCTTACGGATAGCGACAGCGCTTTCATGGACTGTCTTGCCGCGTAACACATTGCTGTCTTTATCCGTAGCTTCCTGCGTCGCAACGGCTAAAGCTCAGCCGGCGGATGGGGCGACTGTGGATTGAAACATCAGGTCTTGCTCTTTCCCGGTGTCCATCACGAAAAAAGCCGCTCCTCATGGAGCGGCTTTCCAGCGTTTTCTCTCTTGTCCCCGTCGTGCCCATGCCGGGAACACAGCGCCATCCCTGCCCTCCGGACAGCGGCGGGGACAGATGGCGTCACCAGAGCAAAAGTTTTTTCGGGGATGGGGGCGTGGGGGGGGGGAAGGGGCAGTTTTTACCAAAAAACGCCCCTTCCCCCACAACTCTCCCAAACACCTTCCTCCCCGCCCGACACTCAGCCACGCAGCCAGTGGCCGGGATGGACCTCCCGCCACGTGCCGTCGCTTTCGTCATCAGGACAGGGCAGGATCTCCTTGCGTTGCTCGAACAGGGGATCCGGCACGGGCATGGCCGAGAGCAGGGCCCGGGTGTAGGCATGCAGGGGCCGGGCGAACAGCTCTTCCGTGGGGGCCAGCTCCACCAGACGGCCGTGACGCATGACGCCCACGCGGTCGCAAAGGTAGCGCACCATGGCCAGATCGTGGGCGATGAACAAAAAAGTGAAATCGTGCCCCTGCCGCAGATGGCGGAACAGGGCCATGATCTGGGCCTGGATGGAGACATCCAGCGAGGCCACGGGCTCGTCGGCCACGATGAAGCGCGGCTCCAGGGCCACGCTGCGGGCGATGGCCACGCGCTGGCGCTGGCCGCCGGAGATCTCGGCCGGATAGCGGTCCAGAAAGCCGGCATCGAGACCCACATGCCCCAGCAGGCGGACGACTTCTTCCCGGCGCTGGCGGGCATCGCGGAAGACGTTCTGGATGACGAAGGGCTCGGCGATGATGTCTTCCACGCGCATGTGCGGGTTCAGGGCTGCGGAGGAGTCCTGGAAGATGATCTGCATCTGGCGCTGGCGTTCCTGCCGCAGGTGCGGGGCCGGGTCGTGGATGTCGTGCCCGTCGAAGAGGATGCGGCCCGTGGTGGGCGGATACAGGCCCATGACGGCGCGGGCCAGCGTGGACTTGCCGCAGCCGGATTCCCCCACCAGACCGAACATCTCGCCCCGGCGGACGGCAAGGTCGAGCCCGTCCACGGCCCGGACGGTCAGGCCCCTGCCGGGACGGAAGTGCAGACGCAGATCCTGCAATTCCAGCAGGGGGCGGCCGTCATCGTCGGGGGCGTGGCCGTGCGCATGGTCCTTTGTGGTTGCCGCGGCTGTTCCCTGCTGGGCGGCCAGACGGTCATGCAGGCGCTGGTGGCCCTCTCCGAAGGCATAGCGGCTATCGGACATCTCCAGCGCATGGGCGCTGTCGGTCCAGCACAGGCTGGCACTGCCCCGGCCCGGCGTGATGTGCAGGGGAGGCTCCACTTTGGGGGCCTGCGGGTGCAGCAGCCAGGTGGCGGCCTTGTGCCCGGGGCTGACCTCGAAAAAGGGCGGCATGCGCTGGTAGTCCACCTTCATGGCCCAGGCGTTGCGCTCCGCAAAGGCATCGCCCGGCGGCGGGTCAAGCAGGCTGGGCGGCATGCCGGGGATGCCCCGCAACTGCCCGCTGCGCACGGCCAGCGCGGGCAGGGCCCCCAGCAGGCCCCAGGTGTAGGGATGCCGGGGATCGTAGAAGACATCGGCGGCGCTGCCGGTCTCCACCAGACGCCCCGCGTACATGACGGCCACCCTGTCGGCCACGCGGGCCACCACGCCCAGATCGTGCGAGACGAGGATGATGCCCACACCGGTCTTGCGCTGCACGTCGCGCAGCAGATCCAGCATGCGGGCCTGCACGGTCACGTCCAGCGCGGTGGTGGGCTCGTCGGCCAGCAGGATGCGCGGGCCCAGGGCCAGGGCGATGGCCAGCACGCAGCGCTGCCGCATGCCGCCGGAAAAATAGTGCGGTTGCAGGCGCATGCGCGCCTCGGGATCGTCGATGCCCACCAGCTCCAGCAGTTCGAGGGCCCGCTGCCGGGCCTGCTCCGGGCGCATGCGGCGATGGCGGCGCAGGGCCTCCATGATCTGGTCGCCCACGGGCAGGGTGGGGTTGAGGCTGGCCATGGGATCCTGGAAGAGCATGGCGGCCTGCGGGCCGCGCACGGCGCGCATCTGCCGCTCGCTGCAGGGCACGATGTCGCGGCCTTCCAGCAGGATGCGGCCCGAGATGCGGGCATTGTCCGGCAGCAGGCGCAGGATGGAGCGGCAAAGCACGGACTTGCCGCAGCCCGATTCGCCCACGATGGCCAGGGTCTCCCCGGCGTGCAGTTCCAGATCGACGCCGCGCACGGCCTGTACCTGTCCGGCGGGGGTAGCGAAGGTGATGTGCAGGTCTTCCAGTTGCAGCAGGGGCGTCATGGCAGGGACGGGGTTGAGGTTGGAGAAGGGCGCCGGACAGCGTACGGCGCGGGAACGGCAGCCGCGCCCGCGTCTTTTCCCGGCGGGCCATCCGGCCGGTGCGGCGCGTCAGGTTCGGGACAGGGGGCCGCAGGACGGCAGACGACGGGGGCACCGCGTCCGGCCTGCGGACGACGGCACCCCCGTCAGAAACATCTTCCCGCGGCGTCTAGCGCTGCAGGGTCCAGTCTTCGATGTTCCACATGACGCCCACGGCATGATGCCCCAGGACGCGGGTGGTATCCAGCCCCTTGAGACCGGCCACGCTCACATAGTTGCCGTGCAGGTAGACCAGGGGCAGCTGCGCGGGCATGGCGGCATAGGCCACTTCAAAGGCCTGATAGGCGGCCTTGCGCTTGGCGGGATCCTCGGTGGCGCGGCCCTCACGCAGCAGCTCGTCCACCTTGGGGCTGGAATAGGCCATGTTGTTGTCGCTGGCGCCGGTGACGAAGCTCTTGAACACGCCGTCGGGGTCGAACTCGGCGGCAAAACCGGCCAGATAGCCGTTGTAACCGGCCTTCCAGTCGAAGCGCGTGACCAGGGCGATGTTCATTTCCACCCCGGCTTTCTTGAACTGGCGGGACAGGACGTTGATGATGTCCACGCGCTCTTCTTCGTAGTCGCGCACCTGGATGGTGAAGGAGAAGCGCTCGCCGTTGCGGGCGTAGATGCCGTCCGGGCCCTTTTTCCAGCCCAGGCGCTCCATCTCGGCCGCGAACTTTTTCAGGTCATAGGGATAGACGTCGGCAGCGGGGTTGCCGCCCAGAGGGCTGGTCTGGATGGGGCTGAAGGCCGGGAAGCCCTGGCCCGCCAGCACGCCGTCCACGATGGCCTGCTTGTCCACGGCGTAGTTGAGCACCGCGATGGAGTCCTTGTTGCGCTGCCAGAAGGGCGTGTGGAAGTCCATGGCCACCGTGCGCAGGTCGGCGGTGGTGAAGTCCACGGTGGTGAAGCCGTCCTTGCCGCGGAAGGTGCGGGCATACTTGGCGTTGAGCCAGGCCAGGTCGGCCTCGCCGGAACGCAGCATGAGGGCCTTGGTGCTCTCCACGGCCACGGTCTTGTAGACGATGCGCTCGATGGACGGCACCTTGCCGTAATAGTCCGTGTTGCGCTCCAGCACGATCATGCCGCCGGCCGTGTCCCAGGAGACGAACTTGAAGCGGCCGGTACCCACGGGAGCATGATTGGCGGGCACGGTGTTGATGTCGTGGCCCTCATAGAGGTGGGCGGGCAGGATGCCCATGCAGAAATTGTCCAGCATGGCCGCATTGACCCGCGCCAGCCGGATGACCACGGTGTGCTCGTCCGGGGCCGAGATCCGGCTGATGTCCTGATAGTTGCTGGTGATGGTGGAGGTCAGGGTCTTGTCGCTGGTCAGGGCCGTGTAGGTGTAGACCACGTCCCGGGCGCTGAAGGGCGCGCCGTCGTGCCATTTGACCCCGTCGCGCAGGTGGAAGGTATAGGTCAGGGTCTTGGGATCATAGTCCACGCTTTTGGCCAGGTCGGGCACGGGCAGGCCCTTGGCGTCGAACTTCATGAGCCCGGAAAAGATGATGGTGGGCAGTTCCTGATGGGGGCTGAGCACGGGGTTGATGGTGTCCTCGTTCTCGCCGGCATAGACCAGGGTGTTGGCCATGTCGGCGGCCGGGGCCGGATGGGCGGTCAGCAGGGCCAGAGCCAGCAGGCAGCAGGACAGCAGGGATCGTTTCACGGCGGGGGTTCCTCGGCGGCGGGCCCGGGGCCCGGGTTGAAGGTTCTCGGCGGACGGGGGAACAAAGATGCCCCCGGGCGGGCGGCATGTATCCGGGGCAGGCGGGGCCTGCCGGTGTTCAGAGATTGCTGGGGCCCCGGACGCTGTTGCGGCGGAAGTGGTGACCCAGGCTCGTGATGCAGAGCAGGGCCGTCACCAGGAACAGGCCGGGGATGAGGATCACCCACCAGGTGTTGAGCAGCAGGGCCTTGTCGGCCAGGGCCAGCATGCTGCCCCAGGAAAGTTCGTCCACAGGCAGGCCAAGGCCCAGGAAGCTGAGGGTGGATTCCATGGCGATGCTGGTGCTGACGGCCGAGATGACCACGAAGAGGATGGCCGAGACCACATTGGGCACCAGATGGCGGCGCATGATCCAGCCAAAGCTGCCGCCCATGCAGCGTGAGGCCAGGATGTATTCGCTGTGGCGTATCTGGCGCACCTCGCCGCGCACGATGCGGGCCAGGGCGAACCAGCCCGTGACGCCGATGAGCAGGGCGATGCTCAGGGCGTTCTGGGGGCCCAGAAGGGAGACGGCCAGCAGCAGCACCAGCAGCACGGGGATGCTCTGGACGAGCTCCACAAGGCGCATGAGCAGGGCGTCGGTACGGGCCGGGGCGATGCCGGACAGGCAGCCGTAGGCCACGCCCAGCACGGTGATGACCGCGGCGCTCAGCAGGCCGATGAGCAGGGAGGCCCGGCCGCCGAACCAGATGATGGAATAGATGTCCCGGCCCAGGGAGTCTGTACCGAAAAAGAACCGGCTGCCGGGCGGGGTGTTGCGGTCGGCAAGGTAGAACTCGGCGGGGTCGTGGTTGGCCAGCCAGGGCGCGCACAGGCAGCCCAGCACCAGCAGGAGCAGCAGGCACAGGGGCAGCAGGGGCAGACGGGCCAGGCGCTGCCGCCAGCCGGGACGGCGCAGGGCCGGGCGGTGTTCCCGCCAGCCCGCGCCCACCAGCTCGAAGGCATCGTCGGGGAGGGCCTCCTGCGGCCGGGTCGCGGCGCTGTGGGGGGCCGTACGGGTCTCGTCCATCAGCAGACCACCTCACCGCTCTTGATGCGCGGGTCGATGGCCTCGTTGATGCTCTGGGCCAGCAGACTGCTGATGATGACCATGGCTCCGGTGAACAGGACCATGAGCATGAGCAGGTTGTAATCGTGATACTTGGCGCTGGAGATGGCCAGCAGGCCGATGCCGGGATAGTTGAACACGGCTTCGGCCACATAGGTGCCGCTGAGCACATGCGGGATGGAGATGGCCATGATGCCCACCACCGTGGGCATGACGTTGCGCAGGCAGTGGCTCCAGAGCACGCGGGTGCGGCCCAGGCCCTTGGAGCGGGCCAGCAGCACATAATCGCGCCGTACTTCGTCCAGCAGCTTGTTGCGGATCATGTAGGCGTAATACCACAGGTGGCTGGCCACCATGACGGCCAGCGGCAGCACCAGATGACGGGCGCGGTCGGCGATGTCGCCGGCCTTGCCGTAGCTGTAGGCGCCGCTGCTGGGCAGCCATTCCAGATTGACGCTGAAGACCAGCACCAGCAGCACGCCCAGCCAGAAGGCCGGGACATAATAGGCCGTGGTGCCCACCCGGCAGATGAGGCGGTCCAGGGCGCTGTGCTCGAAGCGGGCGCAGAGCAGGGCCAGGGCGATGGCCAGCACGAAGACCAGCGCGTAGGCCAGCCCGCCCAGCAACAGGGTGTTGCCCAGCAGGGGCAGGACCACGTCCACCACCGGGCGCTTGTATTTGAGCGACATGCCGAAGTCGCCGTCCAGCACGTTGCCGGCCCAGCGTTGGTACTGTTCCCAGATGGGGCCGTCCAGGCCCAGGCGCTGGCGGGCGGCGTCCAGCTCGGCGCTGCTCATGGATTGCACGGCATCGCCGTAATAGGATTGCAGGGGATCGCCGGGCGTCAGGCGCGAGATGTAGAAGACCGCCAGCGAGAGCGCCAGCAGCATCAGCACCAGCAGCGCTGCCTTGCGCAGCAGGGAGGCTATGAGGGTCGGCATGACATCCTCCGGTCGGCCTGACGGTCGTATCCGGTTTTGGTGTTACAAATTGCAAATCCGTGTCACGGCTATTTAGGGCCATAAAAGCTGCCGTGTCAAGGCAGGGGCCGGAAAAAAGCGGACATGGCGTGCTTTCGCGCCATCATGCGGACAGGAGCGGCGCGTGCGCGTCCGGCTGTCTGTTGCCGCTGCCCGCCGCCTGAGGGGATGGTCACCAAAACATGGAAAAATCATTCCTGATTCTGCCGAAAACGTGACAAGAGCCGGGAAATGTCGTATGCCTTGCGCAGTCTTCGCGAGACGTTCAGCCCCTAAAGAGAGCCGCCGCAGTGTCCCATCTGACCCGAGAAAAACTGGAAGCCCTTTCCCGCTGCTGGGAGCAGTGGGAAGCCGAGGCCGCCACGCCCCAGCGCAAGGTGGCGCGTGCCCGGCTGCATCTGTTGTTCCTGCTGCTGCGCTACGGCGGCCTGCGCCTTGGCGAGGCGCTGGAGCTGGACGCCCGCAAGGATGTGGACACCGTGACCGGTATGGTGCATGTTCCGGGTCCCAACAGCCGGGACGTACTGCTGCCCCTGAGCGCCATGCGCCATGTGCGCCGCATCCTGAGCCTGCCCGAGGCCGAGAGCATGGGCAGGGACTTTTTGCACTTCGACCAGGGCTTCATCCGCAAGAGCTTCTATGCCGTGGCCCAGCCGCTGGGGCTGGACAGGGCCATGGTGGGGCCGCGCGCCATCCGCTACGCCCGCGGGCTGGAGCTTCTGGACCTGCATGTGCCGGTCAACCTGGTGCAGAAATTCCTGGGCCAGCAAAAGCCTTCGCAGATCGCGGCCTTCCTCAACTTCTCCGACGGCGCCGCGCGGCGCATGGTCCAGAACAAGACCCTGGGGGCCTCGTCCGGCACGGACCCGCTCTGCAATTCCTTTCTGGGCATCGTGGAGGACATCTCCGTGGGCATGCGCATGGCCTCGGTGAGCGTGCGCACCTTCGGCGACATGCGCCTTGGCGTGCAGTGCAGCACGCGCCAGTTCGTGCATATGGAGATCCACGCCAACCAGGTGGTCACCGTGCTGGTGGACCCGGAACAGATCGTGCTCTCGCGCAGCCGTGCCACGCTCAGCATGGGCAACTGTCTGCCCTGCACGGTGCAGAGCATCCACCAGGATCAGGTGGAGTCCTTCGTCTCGCTGGAACTGGGTGACGGCTCGCGCCTGTGCGCCACGGTGGAGACGCCGGGCCTGCTCCGGGTGGGCATCTACGAGGGCCAGAAAGTCTACGCCCATTTCCCGTCACGGGCCGCGCGCCTGTGTCTGGACTGATATTTCCCGCAAGGGGCCGCCGTTCCGAACCGGCGGCGCATCATCAACCAATCAAGGAGTCGCATCATGAAAAACCTGAAGAAACTGTTCCTGCCCGTGCTGGCCGCCGCCTTCCTGGCCGCTCCGGCCCAGGCTGCCGACACGCTGATGATGGCCACCACCACCAGCACCCAGGATACCGGCCTGCTGGAATTCCTGGCCCCCACCTTCCAGAAAGAGACCGGCATCGAGCTGAAATGGGTGGCCGTGGGCACCGGCAAGGCTCTGGAGATCGCCAAGAACTGTGACGCCGACGTGCTGCTGGTGCACGCCCCCGCCGCTGAAAAGGAATTCGTCAAGGCCGGTCACGGTATCGACCGCCGTCAGGTGATGTACAACGACTTCGTGGTGGTGGGCCCCAAGGCCGACCCCGCCGGCGTCAAGGGCAAGGACACCGCCGCCGCCCTCAAGACCATCGCCGACAAGAAGGCCTCTTTCGTGAGCCGCGGCGACCAGTCCGGAACCCACAAGGCCGAACTCAAGCTGTGGAAGCAGTCCGGCCTCAATCCCGACAAGGAAGCCTTCTACATCTCCGCCGGCCAGGGCATGATGGCCACCCTGAACATGGCCGCTGAAAAGAGCGCCTACACCCTGACCGACCGCGGCACCTGGATCAAGTTCAACGCCCAGCAGGGCGCCAAGAACCCCCTGGCCATCGTGGTGGAAGGTGACAAGGCCCTGTTCAACCAGTACAGCGTCATCACCGTGAACCCCAAGCAGTGCCCCAAGACCAAGGCCGACCTGGGCAAGAAGTTTGAAGACTGGTGGGTGGCCCCCTCCACCCAGAAGCGCATCGCCGAGTTCAAGCTGGAAGGCAAGCAGCTCTTCTTCCCCAACGCCGGCAAGTAGCGTTTTTCCGTCCGTTGGCGGGGACGGTCTCCGGGCCGTCCCCGTTTTGTTTTTCGACCTCCCTCCACGGATTCCCTCCGTCGCATTCCTGGTGATCTATGGACTATCTGGTCAACGGCTTCTGGGCGGCCTTCGCCCTGCTGGCCAATATGGACGACGCCACCTTCTCGGCCATCACGGCCACGCTGGTGTCCACGTCCTACGCCATGGCGGCATCGCTGCTCATGGGCCTGCCCATGGGCTTTGCCCTGGGCTATTGTGATTTTCCCGGCAAAAAGGTCTTGCGCCTCATCTCCGACACCCTGCTGGCCTTCCCCACCGTGCTCATCGGCCTGCTGGTCTATGCCTTCATCACCTATCGCGGCCCGCTGGGCGAATGGGGCCTGCTCTTCACCCTGCCGGGCATGGCCATCGGCCAGACCCTGCTGGCCCTGCCCATCGTGGTCTCGTGGGTGGCCCAGGCCGTGGAGGGCCTTGACCCCCGCTGTCGCCAGACCCTCCTGACCCTGGGCGCCCGTCCCCTGCAGCTGGCCTGGCTGAGCCTGTGCGAAGTGCGCTTCGCCATCGCCATGGTCTGCCTGACCGCCTTCGGCCGCGTCATCACCGAGGTGGGCATCGCCATGATGCTGGGCGGCAACGTGCGCTATCATACCCGCACCATGACCACGGCCATCGCCCTGGAGACCAGCAAGGGCGAGTTCGCCCAGGGTATCGCGCTGGGCCTGGTGCTGCTGTTCATGGCCTTTGCCATCAACGTGCTCATGACCTTCATCAAGCACCGGGGGCGCATATGAGCCTTTTGTACGAAGTCCGCGGCCTGGTGCGCCGTTACGGCCGCGTGACCGCGCTGGACCTGCCCGCCCTGGGCGTGGACGAGCTGCGCATCCACAGCGGCCAGGTGCTGACCCTGGTGGGCTACAACGGCAGCGGCAAGTCCACCCTGCTGCGCCTGCTGGCCTTTCTGGAAGAGCCCGACGAGGGCCGCATCATCTATCATGGCGGCGAGGACCCGCGCCGCGAGGTGAGCCTGCTGCTCCAGGAGCCCTATCTGCTCAAGACCACCGTGTTCGAGAACGTGGTGCTGGGCCTGAAGCTGCGCGGCCGCCGGGACGGTCTGGAGGACGCCTATCAGGCCGCCATGCGGCAGGTGGGCTTCGATGATCCCGATGCCATGCGCCGCCGTGGGCCAAATGCCCTTTCCGGCGGGGAACGCCAGCGCGTGGCCCTGGCCTCGCGCCTGGTGCTGCGCCCACGCGCCCTGCTGCTGGACGAGCCCACCTCCAACGTGGACGTGCGCAGCGCCCGCGCCATCGCCGCCGCCGTGGCCCGGTGCCGGGCCGAAGGCGCGGCCATCGTCTGTTCCACCCACGATCCCGCGCTCATGCAGGCCCTGGGCGGGGAACAGCTCAAACTGGGCCAGGGCTGGAGCCTGGAAGGCTAGAGGGCGGATACGCTTCCGGACGGGGGCTTTCTCTCCCGCATTCCTCCGGGCGCCCCGACCGCGCCTTGCCGCTGCCGTGATGGCTCCCTGCCTGCCGCGCTGCCGAACATCCGGGGATGACCGTATGATACTGCAAGGCATCGACCATATCTGGGCCGTGGGAGAGTCCTTCCACATGCGGGAACACGCGCCGGGCGACGGCAGCATGCTGCTCATGGCCTGCTGGTATCTGGACGTGCTTTTCCCGCTGCTGACCCTGGGCCGCAGCTGGCTGCCCGGCTGGGTGTTCTACGCCCTTGCGCTGCCGGTGCTGGTGCTTTTTCCTGTCCTTTTCTGCCGCCTCAGATATACGGAGCAGCGCCGGAAGGAGATCCTGGCGCGATACCGTCCCCGGAAGACGGGCTGGCGCCTGCTGGGCATCTGGGCGGGCATCCTTGCCGTCTGCTGCCTTGAGGGGGCGCTGCTGCTGTATGGCGGCCTGTGGCAGTGGGGGGCGGACTGTAGATCGTTTTCCCGGCTCGGCCTTGTGCGGCAGGTACGATCCCGGGGGAAAAGTGCCTGTGCCCTTCCAGCGATATATCAGCTTGGGGATTTTTCGGTACCTTAGATTCCGGCTGTGGGGCGATAGCGCGTCCTGTCTGAAAATGAAGCACGCTTTCTCCTTGAGAAAAAGCGTGCTTCATTTTCAGCTTCAATAGGGGATGTGAGCCTGCAAGGGAAACGCAGGTAGAGGCGATGCAGGAATACGGCACAAATGGGGGCTGCGGCAGGCCGAGGACTATACAACCGTACAGGTCGGCAAATTGCTCAGGCGTTTCAGACTGACAGGATTATGGCCGTTCTCCATACGGCAGACGGTCTCTGTCTCCAATTCCGGCAGGCGCCCCACCTCTTTCTGGGTAAGGCCTGTCTTCTTGTGTCGTTTGCGCAGTTCATGGGCCGCGATCAGGATGATATCTTCGGGCATACTGTCTCCCTGTAGGTCAGGACAGATCATATGGCCGTGCAGTGCATGATCATGCCGGGAGGAGCTTTCCAGAAAAAGCCCCTCTCTGTCGTCCGCCGGGATGACTGTGCGGCATCGTCGTCATTCCGGCCGGAGAGGGTATCCGCTACGGATCAGGCCCTTTATCTGGAATGGCCCAGCAATGAAGATGGTTCCGCGTTGGTTTGGCAGCTCTGATGGGGAAGTGTCTCCGAGCCTTCTGGAGTGGTCTAGAACTCCACACGCAGCCCGGTGCTCACGCTCCAGGGCGTGGAGGCCTTGCAGCCGTCCTCGCGTTCGAACTCCGCATAGAGACGCGCGTTGCGGGCGAACTGCAGGTCGAACCCGGCGCCGTAGTAGCCGCGCGTGCCGCGCAGGTCATCCGTGAACTCGATGCCGTTGACCAGGACTTTCTGGTCCCCCGCGAACTCATGGTTCACGCCGCCCTTGATGTACGGCTGGAAGTAGCGGCCTTCGTCGAGGTCCCACTTTTTGCCCAGCACCAGCCCGGCGCGGCCGGTAAGGGCGTACATGTCGTCCTGGTCCACGTCCATGCCGTTGCTGGTGGTGAAGTCCGTGCCCTTCATCCAGTACCAGGAAAGCTGGAGCTGCGGTTCCACGAACAGGCCGTTGTCAAAGCGGAACATGCGTCCTACTTCCTGGCTGATGCCGCCGGCATAGGTGTTATAGGAACCGTGCACCCGGGTACCGTCCAGCATGCGGGTCTTGAGGTTCTGGTCATACCAGTCCCAGCTCAGGACGGTGTCCGCATACCAGCCGTCGCCATGCTGCCAGGTGGCATAGGCTGCCAGACCGTAAGAGCGGCTGTCGCCGGAGCCGTCATGCAGGCCGTCGATGCGCTGGTCGGCCTTGGTGAGCTGCCCGCGCACGCCGAACAGCCATTTGTTGTTTTCGTCTTGCTCCACCAGATGGTCATAGCCGAAGGAGGTGCCGTAGAAATTCTGGCTGAAGTCGATGCCCGCCAGGCCGGAGAGGCGGTTCTCCTCGGTGAAACCGCGTACCCACAGGCCGTCCTTGCCGTTGCCGTGGCGGATCTCGCCCATGCGTTCACGCAGGTCGGAAAGCTGGCCCATGTACATGGCATAGGCCGAGGCCATGCCCGAAAGGCCCAGCACGGTCTCTGCCGTGGGGGATTTTTCGCCGCTGGCGGAACGTTGCAGGTACCATTCCCTGCCGTCGGGGTTCCCCGTGCTGCCCAGATCCCTGCTGGCAAGCTCGTACAGGTAGAGGCCCGCATCCACCTTGCCGCCTTCGTTGGCCAGGGAGAAGGTACCGGTACCTTGCTGCTTCCTGACGATGAAATCCGTCGCGGCGACACCCGGTTCCGTGCCGGAGGAGAGCACAAAGAGCCGGTGGGCGCCCGCGGCGTCGTTGATGACGACCTGGTCTGCATGGCCGTCGGCAAGGCTGGCCCCGACCGTGAACAGGCCGCCGTCACCGGCAAGGCTGTCCACTGTCAGGGTACGGAAAGCGGCTGCCTTCCCTTGCCTGCCCGTCGTAAGGTCGACCGTTGCGTCTCCGTCCAGGGTAAGGGAGGAAAGGGTGGAGTCGTCCGTCATGTTCCATGCGGCGCCGCCGGTGAAGGCAAGGTCGATGCTGCTGTCTGTGCCCTGCAGCTCCGTATGGCCGTTAAAGAAGGAACTGGCCGTGTTGAAGCTGACAGATACGGCCGCCCCGCCCAGGGAGGAATCTTTGGCGATGATATCGCCACCCATCCGTGTTACAAAACTGCTTTCTGCGTCTGTATCATTGACACGGAATTCCCCACCTGTGACATGTATGGAATCATATATCTCTACAGTTCCACTTTTGATGTTTGTAGTCGAGTCGTCATTTCCATGTATTTTATTTATGGAAACGTTATTTTTTATTGAATTGATTATGTTCAGAGTGTCATACTCCGTCAATGTGTCGTATACCTTTATGTTCGTGTTGGTGGCGTCGATTTTATATGTTTCGAATCCGTCAACAGACACGGGATTGTCCCATCCCGATATTTTGTCGGCCTCCAGACTTGAATCGTTGAGCGTCAGCGAGGCAAAATTGACGATCTCTCCGGCGACGACCGATGAACCGTCCACGGTTATGGAGGTCTGTCCGGTCCAGGAGCTCCCGTTGTACATGTCGCCGTTGATGGTCCCTGCCTTCAGGGAGGAGGAACTGACGTGTATTTGGTTGAATGTATCTATGGTCCCTATCGTTCCGTCATATCCGGTGATGTCGAGCCGGAAGTCGCGGGAAGCCGAGGCCTGCTCGTTGCCGGTGTAGCCGTGGATCGCGGCGTTCGAGAGGTCGGCGGTTCCGGTGATGGTCATGGTCCCGGACAGATGGGCCCCGGTAGGATTTTGGATCCCCGCCGCATAGACATGGCCATTGATGACGGCATCTCCCGATATGGTGACGGCCCCGCTCACGCTTGTCCCGCTATGGATGTAGGAGCCGTAGATATCACCGTTGATCTCGCCGCCATTTATGGCGACCGTATTGTCCTCCGCGACCCCTCCTTTGGATATGGCGATGCCGCCAAACACGGAACCGTTGAAGGTACCCCCGGATATGGTCACGGAGTTGCCGTTCGCCTCAGTCGTTGCAAATCCGCCTGCCACAGAGACGTTTTCTTCTTTTCCGTTTATAAGGAAGCTCTTTCCCCCCACGGTGATGCCGCTGCCGACCGTAACGGCATTTCCCGAAGCGGATGCCCCCTTTTCGTCACGGCTGTCCGTATTGGCATAGCCTCCGGCAATGAAGTCGACCCTGCCCGTCGCATCGTGTAGGGAGACAATGTTGTTGTCGGCACTCCCGCTGTCAGCAAAGCCTTTCTGGTCAGTGACGGCTCCTCCATAAATGTCCCCGCCGTCGAAATTGCCACCGGTTATGGTCACGGAGTTCCCGTCAGCATTCCTGTTGGCGTAGCCCCCTGCAACAGCGATGTTGTCACCGGCCTCCGTACGCTCAGAAGTGTAGGTGCCCCCCGTGATGGTCACGCTGTTGCCGGTCGCGCTGTTGCTGTAACTGCCCCAAGGCCATGATTCATAATAGTACGAATAGCCTCCAAAGACCCCGGAAGCTCCCTGGTCTGTGGAGACTGTCCCCCCCGTCACCGAAGCATTCTGGGAGGTTTCTTTCTGGCCGTAGAGCGGTTCGGCGGAGACTGCCCCTCCCCTGCCCACCACACAGCATCCTGCCAGCAGCAGGATGCCGAACGTATTGAGAAGACGGCATTTCCGCAGTACGGCGCGATAACGGTTAGCCAGGTTCCCCAAGGCATTGCGCGACAGTTTCACATACTCCTCCTACATTTTGCTGCCAGGCCGG
>ERZ1673738.3019-NODE-3019-length-19762-cov-5.236312_pt1 | contig 19762 bp, 19 predicted proteins | sample MGYA00580198_ERZ1673738 | MGnify/ENA primary metagenome ERZ1673738 (study PRJEB41218, sample SAMN15661784) | gut metagenome | host: Homo sapiens | place: Canada: London | collected 2015-08-20/2019-03-30 | study: EMG produced TPA metagenomics assembly of...
CAGTACTTCAAATACATCATCGACAATTGCACAGTCGCAATGTTCAAAAATAGGTGCATCAGGATCATTATTTACGGCTATAATCTTATCACTGTCCTGCATTCCTACAATATGCTGAATAGCACCTGATATTCCGCATGCTATATAAAGTTTAGGTGTAACTGTTTTTCCGGTCTGTCCTATTTGAATATCAGAAGATGCAAGCCCCATATCAACAGCACCTCTGCTTGCCCCAATGCAGCCGCCTATTGAATCGGCAAAGTTTTTAAGAAGTTCAAAACCTTCTTCGTTTTTCATTCCCTTGCCGCCTGCAACGATTATGTTTGCACTGTCAAGTTCGTTTATTGCAGAATTTAAATTCCTTACAAAGTTCAAAAATTCTACTTTTCTTTCAATATTACCAATTTCAGGTTTTATATAAATAAATTTTGTTTCTTTTACAATATTTTCTGGAGCGGGTTTGAAGACTTTTGGTCTGACAGTCGCCATTTGAGGAAGATTTTTGCATAAAATTGTTGCCATCAGTTTCCCGCCAAATGTAGGGCGAGTGGCTGCAAGCTGTCCTTTTTCGTTAATATCAAGTCCAATACAATCTGCAGTTAAGCCTGTATGAAGTGTTGACGATATTCTCGGCGCCAAATCCCTTCCTTGAGTAGTTGCTCCGATAAGCATTATGTCAGGTTTAACTTCATTTATGATATCAACTGCTATTTTTGAATAAATTTCTGTTGAATAATGTTCAAGGCAGTCGTCTTCTGCAATATAAACGTAATCAAAACCACTGTTTATAAAAGCTTCTTTAAAAGTTTCTCCTAATCCCGTTTTACAGATTAAAAGAGCTGAGATGTCTGCATTGTTAAGTTTTTGAGAAAGTTCCTGAGCCTTATATGCAAGTTCAAAAAGAACTGTATGAAGGTAATTGTCTTTAGTAACTTCTGCATATAACATTATATTACTCATCAGCAAGCCCTCCGAATTCTTTTATTTTATTGGCAAGCATATCACAATCAGTGACTATTTGACATTCACCTCTAGTCTTTTCCGGTCTGAAAGCTTTGCTTACGTAAGTTGGGGAACCTTTGATACCAACTTCTTCAGGAGTTAATCCGATATCATCCATAGAATAAATAGCAATTGTGGAATTTTGAGCTTTTTTAATACCGTTTATAGTTGCTCTTGAAGGTTCTTCATAACCTTTAAGCACACAAATAAGAGCAGGGAATTTAACCTTAACGGTTTCCAGTCCTTCTTCAATTTCTCTTGTTACGGTAATGCAATTTTCATCACATTCTACAACATTTTTTACAAAAGTTGCCTGAGGTATATCAAGCTGATTTGCAATGCTCGGACCGGTTTGCGCGGTATCGCCGTCAATTGCAAATTGTCCGCATATTATTAAATCAAAATCAGATATCTTATTTTTAATTGCACTTGCAATAGTTTTTCCTGTTGCATAAGTATCTGCACCTGCAAATTTTCTGTCTGAAATCAGAACGCCATTATCACAGCCGATGGCAATAGCTTTTTTCAGCATATCTTCCGCCTGTAACGGTCCCATTGTAACAACGGTAATTTCCACGTCTTTACAAGTCTTTTTAATCTTTAAAGCTTCTTCAATAGCATATACATCAAAAGGGTTGGTGATACTTTCCACACCTTCCCTTTGAATAGTATTATTTTCTGTCCACTTGATATCAGTTGTATCAGGAACTTGTTTTACACATACAATAAGTTTCATTTATTACCTTTGTTGAGCTGCTTTCTGTCTAGCATTAGTTTCCAATAATGCGTTGTATGCTAACATATACATTGAACATTTTCTTACGCTGGGAACATACCAAGCGCAGCTTTCAAGTGTACAAACTTTGTCTATGTCAGAGCCTGCACTCATTAACGGGCAATAAGGAATATCTTTAGCCATATATTTTTTCTCCTATTTATTAGACATTGCTGCTGCTTGTTTTAACAAGTTGCAGTTTTCGTCGCGTTTTCTTTCCTGGTCTTTGTAAATTCTTGTTCTGTTAATTACTTCGTCAAAGTCAATTTTGTGAGCATCAAAATCAGGACCGTCTACGCAGGCAAATTTAGTTTCTCCGCCTACTGTAACACGACATGCTCCGCACATACCTGTTCCGTCAACCATGATAGGGTTCATGCTTGCTTCAGTATAAATCCCTTTATCGCGTGTTAAATCAGCCACTGCTCTCATCATCGGCATAGGACCAACAGCAATTGCATAATCAACTTTTTCTTGTCCCATAATTCTTTCCAATACTTGAGTTACAAAACCTTTTTCACCTAATGTACCGTCGTCGGTAGTGATGAAAAGTTCAGTACAAGCATCTTTCATTTTATCTTGCCAGAAGATTAAATCTTTATTTCTTGCACCCATAATCATATAAACTTTGTTGCCTGCATCTTTAAAAGCTTTCGCGATTAAATAACATGGAGCTGCACCGTATCCGCCTGCAAGACAAACAACTGTTCCGTATTTTTTAATATGTGTAGGCTGACCTAAAGGTCCTACGATATCATGAATTTCATCTCCTTCATTTAATGCTGCAAGTTTTTTTGTAGAATATCCGACAGCCATAAATACAAGGGTTAATTCACCTTTTTCTTTGTTAACATCAGCGATTGTCAACGGAACACGTTCGCTGTTATTATCTGCTCTGAATATAATGAATTGTCCTGCTTGCGCGTTTCTAACAACATAAGGCGCATCAATAGTTATTTCATATTGATTAGGGCAAAGCTCTTTTTTTGATAAAATTTTATATCCCATAATTTTCTCCTTCTTATATACAAATATTATACTATAAAATGTGAAAATTAGGGAAGTTTTTTAATAATATTTTTATCTGAATTTTAATCTGCTAACTTATATTTGTAGTCAGGATTTTCAGCAAGTTTCTTTTCAATTTCATCAAAAGTCAGTAAACCTTCTGTTGCACCGAATTTAGAAACAACACCTGCGGAATTTACTGAGGCATACATTAAAGCTTTTCCTATATCAGCATTTGTTTTGCCGAGAGCTGCGCAGAATGTTGAAGCGAAAGCATCGCCTGCGCCTAATGTAGAAACTACGGGACCGTCAAATACAGGGCAATAGTAGTAGTCTTTGCCGTCATATGCATAAGCACCTTTACCGCCGTCTGTTATAACGATTATTTGGTAATCTCTGACTTTAAGTTTTTTAAACATATCTTTTACATCAGGGTGAATTAAGCTTTCCGAATATTTTTCATCTCTTGTATCGGGTCTAACCTGAATTTGAGTAGCTAAAGAAGCTTCTTCTTTGTTTAGGACAACGATATTTGCATTTTCAAGAATTTTTTTAAGATAATTAAATCCTTTTTTAATGCTTGAAGAACCTGCGTTAAAGCATACATAAACATTATTGTCATTTGCAAAATTAGCAATATCATCTAAAACTTTAGTGCTGTCGCCGTTCATAGGAGCAATATATAAGAGTTTTGAATTTTTAATAGCATCAAAATTAATATCAGATTTTTTTATCTGAGCATTTGCTCCTCTATGAGCAAGAACTGTTCTGTCGCCTTGAAAACTTACAAGAATTATAGAAAAACCTGTGCTTACTTTTTTGTCTTGCACAATATTTGACAAATCAACTTTTTTATCTTTAAAAGATTCTAAAATACCGTCTGAGTATATGTCATCCCCTATTTTGAAAATTGCGCTTGTATTAAATCCCAGATTGGAAAAGTTTACGGCAGTGTTAACTCCGCCTCCGCCGACTTTAGAGTCAAAGTCGCTGATTTCTACTTTTGCACCGTACGGATAACTCATAAATTCTGATTTTTTATTTTTTGTATAAACAGAAACGATATTAGCATCATCGCTTTCTACAAATACATCCATAGTAGCACTGCCAATAGTTATTACATCGCACATCTTTTCATCCTCCATATATTTTCAGCTTAACACAAAAAAATATTTGTTACATTATTTTAAACTGCTAACAAAATTTATTTTTCAGGGGTTTACAATAATAGAGTAAATATACATTAATAACAGTTGGAAAGAGAAAAATGAAAGTAGAAAAAATTACCCCGTTATTGTATTCACAAAGACCTGTGCAAAAATTTGAAAACAAGTTCTTGTTTTCAAAGAATAATTATACTAATTATTCTTATAACCCTCTTGCTTACAGGGATTACAATATAAGTTTTACGGCACGCTTGTTCAGAACCCCTGAAAATTTTTATGAACAGCCCTTCAACCGAGACAATATGCCTGAAACTATGAAATCATACTTGTTTAATGACTATGAGGATAGAAAAAATATGCCTCCTAACCAAATGATGAAACTTGTTTATGGCGATATTAAAGATACCGATACTTTAGAACAGGTTAAGGCTAACAGAAGCTTCTCTGAGGAACCTCTGTTTGCGAATTTGACAGATGTACCTAACAAAAAAGTCAGAACAGGTGTTATTGCTGAGATTGAATTGATGCGTCAAGAAGATAAATCTTTATTTAAGAACGGCAAAGACAATTTAGGGCATTACCTTTTAAAGAAAATTTATCTTGAAGGAAAAACGTTAAAAGAAATTAACACTGATTTTGAGAAGGATATATCAGTTCACTATAAAGGCCTAAGCCCTATTCAATATGAAACTCTTTCTGCTTACGGAATAAAATTTCCTAAAAGAGCATTTGGGAAATCTTTCATAGCTACTCGTGAAGATTTTCCTTATGAATATAAGCCGAGAAAACCTATTGAATCCCGAAATGGTACAAATGTAAGCAGTGCCAAAGCTAATGTTGTATCAAAAGTAAGTCCTAAAAAGTTTGAAAATGTTAAGGACTGGGAACTTGATAAACTTTCTGATGCTGTTATTAAGGGGAACGGAAGTGTTGAAGAAGCAAAAAGGCAAATCAAAAAAAGCAGCATAAAAAATACAGAAAGCTCAAATTTTGTTTCTAAGTATTTGAGTGAGATTAGTTCTGTTGTTCTTGAAAAAGTTCATGCTTCTGATGAAATGAAAGATTTCTATGAAAACTATGATAATCTTTCTAAATCTCAAAAAGATATATTTAGTGCATATTGGAACAGCAACTCTCAAATGAAGGAACAGCGTTCAACTGCTATGAAAGACACTATTAAGCTCTTTATGGAGGCTTATGGTGTAGATGGTAATAACGAAGAATTTCGCGATTTGCTGAAATATGCGCATGAAATAAAACCTGAAAGGCTTGAAAGGCAAAGGCTGCATAATCTTAAGCAGGCAGAATATGATGAAATGTTTGCAAAGCTTCCTGCTGAAATTGAAGAAACTAAAGAAGAAGCAAAAAGTATTTTGTCAGAAGAAAAATTAAAACCTGTACCGATTAATGAAGATAAATCACTCAGAACCTACACGGTATTTCCTGCAACACATGAAATAAGGTATAACGGTGATTTAAATGAATATTTAAGAGGTGTTTTAAAAGAAGAATTGACACTGCTGCCTGATGCATTTGTTAAAAAATATACTCAATTTTTGATTGCACACCCTTTAGTAACAGATAAATATAAGCTTACTCTGGCAGTTGACGGTATGGTGCCTGAAGGCTATGAAGATACAATTCTTCCTGAGGATGCTTTGCATAAAATATCTTATTCTGTTAATAAAGATTTCTCATTAAAATATTCTCAAGTTATGACTGCAAATGACCAAGCTCTTGTTGAAATAATTTCGTCTATAAAACCTGATGGGGCTGAAAAAATGCTTGTGCTTCAAACAGATGAAATTATGAAACTTGCAAGAAAACTCGGTATTGACAAACTTACTCCTGAACAGAAATCTAAGATAAACTTGTATTATCAGGATTATTTAAGACCTATTACCTCAAAAGAAGATATAAATAAAATTAATACAATGATTGTTGACTTTGCAACAAGTTATAAAAAAAGCAGTTTCTATGAGAAAGATGCTCAGCTTAATGTATTATTGGAAATGCTTTCTGCTAATCTTAAAGATAACCCTTCATTAAAGAAAGATATGATGCGTTCGATAAAATACAGTAAATTTGTCGAAAAGTATGGCGGAAGTGCAAAAATATTGTTAAAAAACAATGTTACTCCTGAATTGAAAAAAGCTAAATTAGAGATTATGATTTCAGACTTAATGTCCTCTAACGTTCACGATATTTCTGATATTCTCTCAGACAGCTTAAAGAACTTGGATTTATACCTTAAAACTTCAGATTCTGAATTATATCACCTGCTGAAGACAAGATATTTAAGAAGAATGTTATTAGTATAAAAAAAAGAGCTGATTATATAAATCAGCTCTTTTAATTAGATTTAACTGTTATTGGCAGTTAGCTTTTTCTTCATCGGTTACACCTTTGATAGTAAGGTTAACTCTGCCTTTGTCATCAATTTTGATAACTTTAACAATGCATTCATCGCCAACATTCAAATGAGGTTCAATTGTTTCGATTCTTTCTTTGCATACTTGTGAAATATGAACCATACCGTCTTTACCCGGTGCAAGTTCAACGAATGCTCCGATAGGAATAATTCTAACAACTTTACCTTTCATTATCATACCTTCCTGAGGTTTGAAAGTAAGTTCTTTAATCATTCTCTTAGCGATGTCAGCGCCTTCTTGATCGTTAGATGTAATTGTTACTACACCTGAATCTTGAATATCAATTTCAGCACCTGAAGCATCTATGATTGCTCTTATTTGTTTTCCGCCAGGTCCGATAACTGTACCGATATCTTCAGTCGGAATAGTTAATGTGCAAATTTGAGGTGCGAATGGAGATAAATGCTCAGAAGGAGCTGAAATAGCTTTTCTCATTTCACCTAAAATATGAAGTCTGCCTTCTTTAGCTTGAGCCAATGCACGTCTTAAAGTTTCGTTAGCAATACCTTTAGCTTTCATATCCATTTGTAAAGCTGTAATACCGGTATCGTTACCTGTAACTTTAAAGTCCATATCACCTAAGAAGTCTTCAATACCTTGAATATCAGTTAATACAACAGGTTCTTTGCCTTCTTCGGTAATCATACCCATTGCAACGCCGCCTATCATACATTTAACAGGTACACCTGCATTCATTAACGCCATTGATGAACCGCAAGTTGAAGCCATTGATGTTGAACCGTTTGATTCTAAAACATCTGAAGTTACACGGATTGTGTAACCGAATTCTTCTTGAGAAGGAAGTGCAGGAATGTTAGCTCTTTCTGCTAAAGCTCCGTGACCTACTTCACGTCTGCCAGGACCTCTTAAAGGTTTAACTTCGCCTACTGAAAATCCCGGGAAGATGTATTTATGCATATATCTTCTTTCTGTTTCAGGATCAACTCCGTCAAGGTCTTGTTTCATACCCGGACCGGCTAAAGTTGCAACTGATAATACTTGAGTTTGACCTCTTGTAAATACTGCTGAACCGTGTGCTCTCGGTAATACACCAACTTCACACCAGATAGGACGTACATCATGTGGTTTTCTTCCGTCAGCTCTAACGCCTTCATCAGTAATCATTGCACGCATAACTTTTTTCTCTGCAGCTTTAAATTCTTCTGATACAAAGTCAATACCTGTTTCTTCCATGATTTTTTTGATGTAATGATCATCAGGAAGTGCATCAATTTTTTCTTTAACAAGTTTTTTAGCTTCTTCAAGTTTTTCTTGTCTGTAAGCTCTGTCAAAGTTATGATACGCATCATGAATCATTGCACCTGCAGTTTCCTGAATAATAGCTTTCAATTCTGTTGTGTCATACGGGTTAACAAATTCTTGTCTTTCAACTCCGCATTCTTTAGCAAATGCAAGCTGTGCATCGCATTGTTTTCTGATTTCGCCTTGAGCAAATTCAACAGCAGCCATAATATCGTCTTCTGTAACGAACTTACATCCTGCTTCAACCATAATTACAGAATCGTGTGTTCCTGAAACTACAATATCTAAATCTGATTTATCAGCTTGTTGGTGAGTCGGGTTAGCAATCAAGTTGCCTTGTTCATCTCTTGATACTCTAACAGCACCAATAGGACCTTCAAATGGAGCTCCTGAAAGCATTAAAGCAAAAGATGCGCCTAACATAGCCAATGTATCAGGCTGATTTTGCTGATCATAGCTGAATAATTGTGCAACGATTTGAATATCGTTTCTATATCCTTTAGGGAAAAGAGGTCTTATTGGTCTGTCAATAAGTCTTGATATTAGAATAGCTTTATCGCTGGCTTTACCTTCTGAACGGTTGTAACCGCCGGGTATACGACCAATTGAAGACATTCTTTCTTCGTAATCAATTAATAGAGGGAAAAAGTCAATTCCCACTCTTGGTTCTTTTGAAACTGTTGCGTGTACAAAAAGCATTGTATCTCCGCATCTTACTGTAACAGAACCGTTTGCAGATTGAGCGTATTTTCCTGTTTCAATAGTAACTGTTTTACCGCCGATTTCAATCTGTGTTTTTTTTGTTTCCGGTACCATAGTTTTCCTTTCTTTTCTGCATACAGTGAACTTCCTGTATGCTTTGCGCTTTTCTGGCGCATTTAGTTATACACTTCTATGTTCTTTATTATTATACCGCAAACAAGAAAAATAGGAAAGTTTATAAACTTACTCATCAGTTACAACTTTGGTTGATTTTTGAGGTTAATAAAAAAAGCCCTTTAGGGGCTTTTCTATCGTATATAGACAAATAAGAATTAGTTTGCTTTGTACCTCTGCTCAGCGGGTTAAAAATGCATATCAAATGATGAAGGCATACCGTTAATCTTTTCATCTTCCAAACGCATTGCAGAACCTATTGTGAAACTTTCCGCATACATTTTATTCATTTTGTAATTTATATCACCAGTGAATACTTCTTCATTTTCTTCAAGGAATTTAAATAAAGGTTCAGTCGGAGCTTTAACAATGTTGCTTAAAGTGTCGCCTGCTTGTTTTAAAGTTCTTTCTCCGATTTCAGGAACTTTTACATTCATTCCGAACGGTTTATATGGTCTGTTAAATGAAGCACCTGTATCTGCCATGATTTCATCCTTTTAACTAAGTACATTTAGTTAATCGGTTATTTCTTATTAAAAGTTTAATGTTTTTAGCAGATTTTTTACATTTGTTAATATTAATCAACTTTTAATTTGGATAAATCAACTTTTATGTCTGTAATTTTATAAAAATTATCTGCCATCTGTTTAACATCATTCGGGTTGAAAAAGTTTTTGTTATTGCAGTCATCAATTATGGTATTAAAATATTCCTGAGGTGCTTCTCTGTCAAACGGATAATTAGTTTTTATATCGCTGCTTCCATGAATACCATTGCATTTTTTACAAGCAAGAGCCCAGTTGCTGATGTCATTTGCGCCTTCTTTGCTTGAGGGAACTATATGCTCAATGGTAACCATATATTGATCAAGCAGATTATTTATAATTGCCATATTTGTTGCATCTTTATTTTTTACAATAAAAGCGTCAATGCTGTTGCTTGATTTCGGAAGTTTATTACAGATATTGTTAAATATTTCTTTTATTTCATCAGTACTCGATGAATTTTCCAAAATTTCATTCAATTTGTAGGTAAATGCTTTATTACTGAATTTTGAGTATGCAGGTTGTCCTAAAAGCCTTTTTTTAGTTACATCGCAAAGATTAATAATTGTTGTATTGTTTTCATTTTCAGCTGCTTTTTTTATCTTATTTATGATGAAAAGTTGAACCTTCTCTTTAGCATTATTACTTGTCAAATCAATATTGTAATGGGGTGATTTTGTTGTCCTCAAAACATTTGACATAATTTTATTGTTAAGCGGCTTGTCGGCTGCTTTGTAAATCGGATGAGTTAATAAATCAGCCATATTATTTACATAGGCTGTTGTTTGAGGCTTATTAAGAGCCCCTGATAGCTTTTTTAGCTGATAGTTAAATTCTTTTGCGCTGTATTCTTGTATGAATGCTTTACCGTTAATACAGTCATAAGAATTTTGTATCAGACGTTCAAGTTCTGAGCGTGAATTTTCGGGAAGAAGTTTTTTCAGATTTATTATTTGTTCAAAAGTTTGTTTCTGCAAATCAATAAGTCTGTCTTCAGAAGCAGGGCTTAAAGCTTGTAAGATTTTGTTTATTTTTGCTTTTGGATAGCTCATTGACATATTATCCATTTTATTCAGAAGCTCAATACCTGCTTCATCAAAATAATCAAAGAAGCTGCCCATTAAAGTTGTGAAAACTGCGGAAGGCTGATCTTTAAATGTTTTGCAGATTGAATCTCTTTCTTTGTTTGTAAACATGTGATGTTTGCAGTATACACAGCCTATGTGCCTGTTTTGTGCATAATTTCTAAAAGTAGATTTGTGAAGATGAACAAAAGAACCTGAAAATGAAGGAACAAATTTATCCTGCAGATTTGAGTTCAATACAGGTACCCTGTATTGAGAATAATCATACTGATTATTCTCAATGTTCCTTTTATGATAAATATTATTTAAAGTAATTGGTGCAATTTTCACAATCACAAAAAACACGTGATTTAAATTTTTTGCTATAATGTAAATAAAGTGTTACTGACTAATTAAGCTTAGAAATATCAAGGTCAATTTCTTCATAAGAAAGGTTAAATAGAACCTCTCGAAGATTTTCAATATATTCTTTTTTACCTATTCCTTTTTTACAGAGTGAAATCAGCTTATCAATGTGCAGCTGAGCATTTTGCGGCATATAAGGGTTTTCTTCTATTTGAACGGATAAAGGGTAATGATGTCGTGAATTGTTGCAGTATGAACATTCAAGCGCAAAGTTAAGTGAATTATTTGCGCCTTTTAAACTCTTAGGTTGAAGATGCTCAAAAGTTCCAACAGCAGGATGTATGAGATTAAGAGCTATGATTTCTGGACGTTTTCGTGCGTTTTTAACGACAAAGGCGCATACTTCATCGCTTGAACGAGGCAATCTTCGTGCAATTTCAATAATTTCATCTTTCATTCTTATGTTATGAATATCTTTTACTATTCTTTTGATTTTTGTAATAAAAATTCTTCTGCTGAAAGGCTTTTTCGGGGCCGGATCAAATATTATGTCATTGGTTTTTATCATTAAAGAACGAAGCCAACGAGCTTCCTTTTCCGGTAGAATTCTTCTGTAAAAGCTTATCTTATTAAAAATTATGCTCTGAATTCTTACAAGAGCAAGCTCATGAACGTCTTTTTTCATCATTAAAAGCTGCTGAAAGTTTTTGTCAGGATATTTAACAGATAAGTTTTTGAGCATATTAAATACCTGCCTTTCAACAGGATACATAATTTTTTCATAAGGTTCTAAAACAGGTATAACTGTTAAAGCATTTGATGCTAAAAGCGGGTTTTCAATAAGCTCGGTGTAAGTATCAGGGTGAATCATTTCATGACCGCAGCATAAACAGGGAATGCGGTAATTAAGAATATTTCGCAGTTCTTTGCGTGTCAAAGGAATTTCCGCTAACTTAAAAGAAATATTTTCTGTTTTTACTATTCTTTTCTCCATAACAGCCCATCAGGATAATGTTCAATAATATTATTCCCAATTTTATGAGCAGTTAATCTATATTCCCGGAGGCGGTTGAATATACAGTGGTTTAAGCTTTCTCCAGTTATTTTCTCTTCCATCCTTACAAGCAAGCTCTGCTAAAATTTCTCCTAACGGATGAGATATTTCCTGATAAGAAGTTCCTCCCAAGGCAGGCTTTAATTTATCATCAGTTATAACTGTATAATGACCGGAATCAATTATTTTTTTGACTTCATCAAGAGGCACAGCTCCCTTAGTTTCTCCGTTCAAGTATAAATAAGCGGAATTTTTTCTGGCATCCAGTGCTACAAGCGGATTTTTATCAGCAAGTTTTGCAAGAATTTCAAGAGAAGAAATTCCAACAGCTTTACAATCAAGCTGCTGTGCCATTACGCGGGCAACAGTTACGCAGGCTCTAATCCCGGTGAAACTTCCCGGACCGATATTGGTTGCAATCAAATCAATATCTTGAGGTTTAATATTGTTTTCCTTCATAATTTCCTGCAAGGTGGAAATTAAAAAAGCTGAATGATATTTTGTGTCAGTGTTTTCAACTGTTCGAGATGCAAGTATCTGCTCATCATCTTTTAAAACTGCATACATTTTGTCTAAACAGGTATCAAATGCTAATATTACAGTCATTTTGCCAGCCCTTCTATTATTTCGTCATTTCCGAAAGATTCGAATTCATAAATTCTTGCATCATCATCAGAATATGTTACATTTATTTTTAAGTGGTTAAAAGGAGTTTCATCCTGATTAAATTCAGCCCATTCAACAAAAGTAACCTGATTGCCTTCGGAATATTCTCTTAATTCATCAAATATTGTTTTTATACCTTCATTTTCAAGCCTGTATAGGTCAAAGTGATAAATCGGAACAGAACCCGTATGATATTCGTTTAAGATAACAAAGCTCGGGCTTGTAACCTTTTCTTTTACATCAAGAGCATCAGCAACAAGCTTAACAAAAGCTGTTTTTCCTGCTCCTATTTCTCCGTAAAGGTTAATAAAGCAGCCGTTTTTTACTAACGGTGCAAATTTTTGTGCCAATTTTTTAGTATCTTCAATTGTTTCACATATTTGTTTAAATTTCATTTTTTCTTCCTAAAGATTTTGGGCATATTCTTCAACTCTGTTTCTGCCGCTTTCTTTTGCCTTATATAGGGCTTTATCAGCGTTCTGTAATAAAGTATCTTCCGAATCTCCGTTGTTGTATTCAGCTACTCCAAGACTTATTGTAACACTAATATTTTTTTGAGGGCTTTCAGTGTTAATTTTAGATATATCTATTTTTTTATTTTCAACAGCTTTTCTAAGTCTTTCTGCTACCATTTTAGCTTCTTCAAGCTTTGTAAAAGGAAGGAGCACTGCAAATTCTTCTCCGCCGTAACGCCCTGCAATATCGTAATCTCTTAGCTGGAGCTTAATTATTCTGGATACTGTTTTTAAGACTAAATCACCTGCGGCATGACCATAAGTATCATTAACGCTTTTAAAGAAATCAATATCGGTCATTATTGCGCATAAACTTCTGTTGTGTCGTTTTGCTCCAGAAACTTCCTGCTTAATACGTTCTTCAAGCTGTCTTCTGTTATAAAGGCTTGTTAATGCATCAAGGGTTGCGTGTTTTAGAATTTCAGCATAAACATTTGCTCTGTTAATAGTTGTAGCAGCCTGATTTGTAAGCTGTTCAAGATAACTTATTTCTTTTTCGCTCAAAACGTTATCAGTACTTTTGGTAACAATACAGCCCAATAGTTTATTTTCACTGATTAAAGGGAATAATCCTATTTTCTTATCCGGTGTAAGAATATATTCGGATTTGTTATTAAGGCACTTAATCAATTCGAATATTTTTTCGTCTTTGCAGGCACTGGGCCATATAAGAGTATTGTTTAGAAATATGTAAATCAAATGGTCTGAAACAAATTTGTCAATCATTTCACCGATTATCGGAATAATGTAGTTTGTTTCGTACTGAGTTTCTATTATTTTTGCAATATTTTTCATTGAATCGTGGAAATCAATGTTTTTCTGCATTTTTTCGGTCAAAATAACGTTTTGAATTTTTAAAGAAATCTGAAAAGATGCTATATGCAAAAACTGCATAAGTTCATCATTAATTTTTTTAGAGAACTCAAGAAGACCGATAACCCTGTTCTGTTGGAATAAAGCATAGTAAAGGCTGTTATTTTCAATAATATATTTTTCTTCTTTCAAATTTTCAAAAATTTTGTAAAGGTTTCTGGACTTTTGTTTTTCCAGAAATTCATCAATACTCATCCAGCTTCTTGAAAAATCTCTTAAAGAGTTGGTTGTAGAATCGTGGATATAAATATTTACTGATGGAAAAAACTCCTCAAGCACTCTGACAATGCTTTGTGCATTGCAGGCTTCGTTGAGTTCTATTGAAAAGTTTTCTAATTTATCAAGCATAGTCTTTAATCTGATTAACCTTCAAGCTTTTGAATAATATCATCAGAAATATCAAAGTTAGCATAAACGTTTTGCACATCATCATGTTCTTCAAGTTTATCCAAAAGTTTAAGCACCTGGTCAGCTGTTTTTTCATCGGTTACTTCAACAGTATTTTGAGGAATTCTTAAAAGGTCTGCTGATTGGCTTGTAAATCCTGCTGCCTCCAATCCTTCTACAACTGCCTGAAATTTTTCAGGTGAAGTAATAACTTTATAAGTATCATCTTCTTCAGTTACATCGAGTGCATCAAGGTTGATTGCAGCTTCAAATAATTTATCAAAATCAACGCTTTCGTCAAATGTTATAACGCCGCGTTGGTCAAACATCCAGCCTACACAGCCTGTTGCACCTAAGCTTCCGTTGTATTTTGTAAAATAGCTTCTTATGTCGCCTGCGGTTCTGTTTCTGTTGTCAGTCATAGCTTCTACAACAACAGCTACACCGCCTGCCGCATATCCTTCATAAATTAATTCTTCATAGTTTTCTGAAGCTCCTGCACCTGCGCCTTTTTCAATGGCGCGTTTGATGTTGTCGTTAGGAAGTCCTGCCGCTTTAGCTTTTTCAATGGCAGTTCTTAAACGGAAATTACCGGCAGGATCTGCACCGCCTAAGCGAGCCGATACGATTAATTCTCTTGAATATTTTTGAAATACAACTGCACGCTGTGAGTCTACCTTAGCTTTTTTATGTTTAATTGTTGACCATTTTGAGTGTCCTGACATCTTTCTTTTTTATCCTCTCTGAGATTTTGGTGTGACTTATTATGTTTTTACCAGAGGCTGAAGCCTCCGTTTACTTTCTTTTATAACATTTCTTCTTTCATGTTAGCACAAAAATTATTTTACAAAGTGCTGTATGAAGAATTTTGTAAATATTTTAAATCCGTAAAGTCTTACACCTGACATTTTTAAGGCTCTGCCGTTTTTGCAGGCTATTGTTATTGAAGCAGCCTTAGCATTTTTACATATTATTTTGCCTGTATCTCCGCTTTTATTAATAATCTCAAGTTTATACGGGTTAGGGATAAAATAGAAGTTTTTATATTCATAATAACACGGCAAAAACGGATGAAAGGCTCTAATTCTGGCGTGAATTTCTTCTGCTGTTTCCTTTTCAAAATCAAGCATCATATCTTCTCGTTTGATGTTATGAAAATAAGTTGCTTTACTTTCATCCTGATTTACAGGAATAACAAGACCATAACCTAATTTTTTGAGTACTTCCGCACATAAAAGTCTTGCATGGAAAACAGTTCGCTCTTTTAACTCTTTAGAAGTGTCACCGGGTATGATGTTAACACGTTTTTGTGCAAGAACAGCTCCTGCATCATATTTTTCGTTCATTAAATGAAAAGTTACGCCTGATTTGGTTTCTCTGTTTAAGATTGTTTGCAAATAAGGGTTTGGTCCTCTGTATTCGGGAAGATAAGACGGATGAATATTTATGGTCGCGATAACAGGTAAATCAATGATTTCTTTTTTAAGCTTTTCGCACCACGTTCCTACAAGAATTATATCAGCATTCAGTTTTATAATTTCTTTTTTGAATTCTTCTGAGTTGGCGGATTTACATTTTATTTCATGCAGTTTATGCTGCTTTATTAATGTATAATCCGAAGAACTTTTGAAAAAATCGTGTAAAGCAAGTTTTAACTGTGAATAAGCTGTTCTTTCATACCTGAAAACTCCGACAATATCACACTTAGCATCGAGCGTTCCTTCGATTAAGTTACATAACATTTCGCCTTTGCCGAGAATTACAACTTTCATAAACTTAATATTACATTGTTTTTTATATAATTGCAATTCAGCTTGAAAAGTTTCAAAAAAATTGTTATAATAAAAAAGTTATATGAAAGAAAGGGAGTAATTTATGAGAAAATTTAGTTATGTCGGGGGGGGGGGGGGCACTCTAAAAGCTCCTGCATTTACTCTCGCCGAAGTATTGGTCACGCTTGGCATTATTGGTGTTGTTGCGGCTTTGACTTTGCCTTCACTGATAGCCCATAAAAAAGAAAAAGAAATGATTGTTGCCTGGAAAAAGATGTATTCGGATATTTCTAATGCAGCATTGTTAATGTCTCTTGATGAAGTTGATTTATCATCAGAACAAAAAATAGGTGAAACATTTGCCAAATATATTAAGGTAGATAAAGTTTGTCAGGCAAATCTTGACATTCAGCAAGGCTGCTGGAAAGAAAACCGCCCTGTTTTTATTTATAATGGTACCAAGTTAGCAAGCAGCTTAGGTAAAGTCGGAGGCGGCGGAGTTTGTATGAATACATTAAGCGGAGGAACAATATGCTTTGACAGCGGCGGTAGAAATACTATAATTGTATGTGATGTAAACGGAGCAGCTTTGCCTAACCGAATAGGTGTTGATATTTTTGCTGCTATTTTTGACGGCGAAGCATATCAGGTAAGAGTTGCACAAGGATATTCTCCTGGATGGGGAGCCGCTGATGGTACTTTCGTGACTTTAAAACAAGGCAACGGAACCTGCGAGGGAGATTCTCATGGATGGGGGTGTTCAGCGTATTATATCCTCAAATAATATTAATATCTGATTTTTGAGGCTCTGTCCATTTCGCGTTTTTGGTCTTTTTTCGCTATATCGTCACGCTTGTCATGTACTTTCTTACCTTTTGCAAGGCCAATTTCTACTTTGGCAAATCCGTGAGATAAAAACACTTCCAGCGGGACAATTGTATAATTGTCCTGTTTTACTTTAGAATGCATTTTGAGAATTTCTTTTTTATTTAATAAAAGTTTTCTCACCCTTTCGGCATCATGATTAAATCTGTTTCCTTGTTCATAAGGTGAAATGTGGCATTTATACAGAAAAATTTCGTTATTTTCTATTTTACAAAAGCTGTCTTTAAGATTTATTGCACTTTTACGTATAGATTTTATTTCTGTACCTGTCAAGACAATTCCGGCTACATATTTTTCAATAATAGTGTAGTCGTGAAAAGCTTTTCTGTTAGTAGTAACAATTTTTCTGTCCATACAATGATTTTAGCATAAAAATATTAACTTTTTCTGTAATCTTCTATTACTTCTTTAAGTTTTTCTACTACAATTTTGATTTTTTCAGGGAAACTGTATTCTTCTTTTTCCCTACCGTAAATTTTTTCGCAAATTAAATCTGAGTGAATATCTTGAATTTTGTCAAGATATTTATAACCTTCATCATAGGCATTGTATTCTTCTGCCATTCGGTAACGGCTGTTTTGCAGAAATTCTATCTGTTCTTGCGGCGTGAACTGTTTAAGAAATTCATTCAAATTTTCACGTAATTCTTGTTCATTGAACTCTTTACGGGTATAAAGATTTTGGCTATAAAAATTTTTTGTTTTATCAAGGAGCCCTTTTTCGTGCATTTTTGCTGTTCTTGCTGTATGTTTGGGGTTTGTAAGGTGGTTGAAATAATGGAAAGTTTCATGCAGAGATATATCAGTATTTAATAATCGGATTCCTTTATTGTAGTGACTTTTTTCAAAAAATATTAAAAGACCTTCAATCCCGTTTTCATCGTCATTTAACTTAAAGCTGGTACAGCCTCCGCTTTTGTTGCCATAATCTTTAACTTCAACCTGAACTTTTCCGGGAGTATTTTCCTGTAATGTTTTTTCAAAGACATCAAACGTTATTTCATTTGTTTTAAATTTTTCACTGATTTTGTTAAAGAAATTATTGTTAAGCTTCTTTGCAAGTGCAACCCGTTCTTCACAGCTGCCTTTGCAGATTTCGAGAGGAAATTTTGCTGTCTGTAATACTTTAATCATACAAACATAAAACTTCTCAAAGTGAAAAATTGCTAAAGTTAATTTTCATACAAAAAACATTTAACCTGATGTTCAATACCTATCGGCTCAGGCACGTGGTTTTTACATTTTTCCATAACGAACGGACATCTTGTATGGAATTTACAGCCGGAAGGCAGATTCGCAGGAGAAGGTAAATCACCTTTCAATATTATTTTTGGAGTTTTTTTATCCATTTGCGGAACAGAGCTCAACAATGCTTTTGTGTAAGGGTGCATTGGATTTTTGAAGATTTCTTCCGTATCGCCTATTTCTACGATTTCTCCGAGATACATTATGGCAACCCTGTCTGCAAGATATTTAATTACACTCATATCGTGTGTAATAAGCAAAAAAGTTAAACTATATTCTTCTTTTAGTTCTTTTAATAAATTAATTATTTGAGCTTGAATACTCACATCAAGTGCACTTACAGGCTCATCGGCAAGAATGAATTCAGGATTGAGTACTAAAGCTCTGGCGATTGCAATTCTTTGTCTTTGCCCTCCCGAAAATTCGTGGGGATATAAATTCAAACAGCTGTCATCAAGCCCTACAAGTTTTATTTTTTCTTTAACAATTTTTTCAATTTTTTCTTCTGATAAATCTGTATTAATTTGTAGAGGTTCTTTTAAAGTATCAAAAATTTTCATTTTCGGATCAAGGCTTGAATAAGGGTTTTGAAACACCATTTGAGCCTTTTTTCTGAAATCTTTCAAACTTTTTTTGTGTAAAGATAAAGTGTCGATATCATTGAAATAAATTTCACCTGATTTAGCAGGTTCAAGCTGAATTATCGCTTTTGCAAGCGTAGATTTTCCGCAGCCTGATTCACCAGCTACCGCAAGAATTTCTCCTTTTTTAATATCAAGAGATACTCCGTTAACAGCGTGAATGGTTTTTACTTCTCCAAAAACGCCTTTTTTTGATTTGTATTCTACATATAAGTCGTTAATTCTAACTAAATTCATAACAAAATTTTAGCGTAATTTTAAAACAAAAGCAATTATACTAATGTTGAAATATAACATTACATTTGTTATAATAAAAAAGTTATATGAAAGAAAGGGAGTAATTTATGAGAAAATTTAGTTATGTCGGGGGGGGGGCAACCGTTTAAGCTCCTGTTTAACATTTTCAAAGAGTTGTAAAAAGTTTAAAACCTGTTATAATAGTGATGTATGCAATCACATTATTGGAGATTATATGAAATCAGGTTTTACATTGGCAGAAGTTTTAATAACACTTGGAATTATAGGTATTGTAGCAGCTTTAACTATGCCGGCATTAATTGTGCACCACAGAAAGTCAGTGGCTGAAACAAGACTTAAAAAGTTTTATACTAACATAAATCAGGCTATTATTTTGTCGGAAGCAGAAAATGGTGACAGAAAAAGTTGGGCGTATGATTCAGCCTCAGAAGAAGCATTTGAAAAAACTTATAATACCTACTTTGATAAATATTTAATTACACTTGATAAAAAATTTGAAATCTATAACGGGCGTGTAGGTGCTTCATTAAAATATTCAGATGGAAGCGGTGTTAGAATAAGTGGAAGAGACTTTTATTTCTGTACAAAAGCTGAATATTTGAATAATATTAACTATTGGGAAACTAAGGCTCAATGCTTTCTTTTCGGATTTTACCCGAGTTTTCAAACATCTTATTCACAAAAATGTGTAATAGAAAATTATTTTAATAAAGGTGTTGAACCTTATCTAAATGAAAATTTTAATTGTAATAAACTTGAAGATAATAGAATTTTATGTAATGAATTCCAATATTCAAAAGTGCTGCAAAGAAACGGTTGGCATTTTCCAAAAGACTGTAAGGTAAAGTTATAATTATTTTAGCTGCTTTTATTATTGCAGGAAAGCAAAGTATTTGTTATAATATTATTGTTAATTTGAAAGTAGCAATTTATGAAAACCAGCGTAGCCGCTGGACCCGCAACATGGGTT
>ERZ1673738.3021-NODE-3021-length-19750-cov-11.353034_pt1 | contig 19750 bp, 14 predicted proteins | sample MGYA00580198_ERZ1673738 | MGnify/ENA primary metagenome ERZ1673738 (study PRJEB41218, sample SAMN15661784) | gut metagenome | host: Homo sapiens | place: Canada: London | collected 2015-08-20/2019-03-30 | study: EMG produced TPA metagenomics assembly of...
ACCGCATTTGAAGGAGCAACGCGACGAGCAAATGCGCTTGTGGCGAGGCGTGTCGAAAAGCATGTTTACATGCTTTTTGACTGAGGATAGACTCTACAATTATGCAATAAAATTGGCAGCGGGAGTTTCTTAATGAAGTATTGCTGGTCGCGAGAGATATATCGTTTCAGTCAGCAGCAATTTCTTAACGCAAATTTCACATGGAACCAGGACGAAGTGCCGCAAAACTCGCGCGAAGCTAAAAAATTCTTCAATATAAGTTAAGTTTAGCGCTCAAACAATTGCGACACTTCTATGGTTCCAAATGCTCATTTGCTAAAATTGCTATTCCTTGCACGATATACCCATCGCTCAATTTACTTGCCTTCTTATCAATCAGCGTTCTCCTGCAGAGTCCACTTACAGTATAGATATTGCAATCTATATCTACACTCAAAAAACTTCCCATAAACTTCAAAACGCCCCGATTCATATTTCTATGAATCAGGGCGTTTTATTATATCCTGACAGATGAAGCTCTGACTAAATCTTTATTTTAAATATTTTTGGATTAACTCCATATCAGGTGTTGTGTAATAAGTATTCTGGTTTGTAAAAATAACAAAGCCGGGTTTGCTGCCTGCAGGCTTCTTTACATAGCGTCGTTGTACGCAGTCAACAGGAACATTGCTGCCGTCGCGCGCTTTGCTGAAATATGCTGCCAGCTGCACAGCAAGATTAATATCCTCCTGACGTGCTTCCGGCAGCGACGTTTTCAAAATAACGTGCGAGCCGGGGATATCCTTGGTATGGAACCATAAATCCTTCGGATTGCCCAATGTAAAGGTAACATAATCGTTCTGCTTATTATTCTTACCGATATATAAATCTGCTTCAGGATTTAAACGGATATGCAGAGGCTGAGATTTTTGCAGTCCGGCATTTTTCTTCTTTTTATTCGTGTCCTTAAGCAAACCGCTGCTTAGCATTTCCTGATTTATTTCCTCAATTTCTTCCTTCGTTGTAGCGGTAAGCAGCGAAGCGTCAAGACTTTCCAGATAGGCAAGCATTTCTTCTGTAGCCTCCTGCTGTATACGCACTTCGGTTTGAGCGCGCTTGTACTTATTATAGCGCTTGTAATAGGCCTGTGCGTTTTCCGTAGGCGAAAGGATGGGGGAAAGGCTGACCATAACCGGTTCGCCGTCATAAATATTTATCAGCTCGACGCTTGTCTGGCCTTTTTTTATCTGATAGATATTGGCCATGATAGTATCTGCCAGCATACGCTGTTCCTCTGCATTGGCTGCATGAGCTAAATCCTCCTGCAAAGCCTGCAGCTTTTTCTTAAGTTTGGCGGTTTCACTGTTCACCAGCTTTTGCAGCTGTTCATGGCGTGGAAGCTGGATAGGCTTCAGGCTGACAGCAAAATTGAGTGCACTGTTGATATCGGCAAATTCTTTGACCTGCATGCCTTCCTGCACATTTTGCGGAGGTAATACCAGCAAGGTTTTTACCTGATTGGTACGGCTTATGAGCGCATAGACAGGATGCTTGGCTGCCTGCGTCTGCATATCTGCCTGCAGCTTGCCTATAACCTGCGCCAGTGACTGACAGGCGCAGGTTTCCAAACGTACTTCCTGCGGCAGGATATCTGCAGCGGCTAAAAGCTCTAGCGTCGTCATTTTGCCGACACCGGTGGTAGCGCTGATAAAGGCCTTGGCAAAGTTAGCCGCAGGCAGTTTGTTGGCGGCCTGTACGATTTCCGACGGGTCAGCTGTCAAAAGGTTAAAGCCTTCCTGTGGCGGGGGCGCAATATAGGCTTTGCCAGGAAGGATAGTGCGATAGCTGCTCTGTGCTGCGCTTACATGCTTCAGAGAGTCGATAATAACATCATCCTGCGTAAGAATGATATTGCTGTTTTTACCGGTAAGCTCAAAAATCAGCTTTTTGGTAATAATTTTACTGGAAGCGCCTAAAAGATCTATTTCCAGCGTAATAATGCGGTCCAGGCCGCTTTGGCTGATTTTTGTGATGCGTCCTTCCTCCAGATGCTTGCGCAGAAGCATACAGAAGGTGGGTGGAGTTTCCGGGTTTTCCGGCAGCTGCTGGGGCAGATAAAGCACACAGCTGCCGTTGTGCATATCGGCCAGCAGACTGCTTGTATCGCGTGTTCTGCGGACGAGCAGCAGAAGTGACTGCGGATTAGGCATATATACCTTATATATTTTGCTGCCCAGCAGCTCTTCGTTTAATGTATCTGTAAGCAGCTTTAAAGTTAAGCCTTCAATGTTCATAGGGACTCCTTTCGGTGCAGGCTCGGCAAAGTTTTGTGAACCTGCGGGAAGACAATGCTAATTTATTATTTATCATATTATACTCCATTACCTGCAACAAGTATAGCAAAACAAAAATAGGCCATTTCTTTATCTAAGCGACGAAAAACGAAGAAAAATGCTGAAATCATTAGAGAAATATGGTATAATAGATTTTCAAGATAAGATTGAAGCAAAAAATACTTATCTTTTAAGCTGAAAAAATCACCTTTACTGGTGAAGATGGAGGAGGAAGCCTGTGTTAAAAAGTATGACCGGTTTCGGCCGTGGTTCCTATGAGGATGCAGATTTTTCTGTTAACATTGAAATGAAAACCGTGAACCACCGGTATAACGAGGTTGCTATCCGTTTACCGCGATTTTTGAATCCTTTGGAGGATAAAATCCGCAAAACTATTTTAAAAACCGTTAGCCGTGGACGTATTGATGTGTTTATTACTGCTGATTATAATGTCAGCGGCAACTGCACTCTGAAGGTTGATAAAAACCTTGCTGCTGCCTATCATAAGGCATTGCAGGAGGTAGGCGTTGCTATCGGAGCCGACGCTGCAGGCATTAACGCTGCTGCAGAAATTCTCTATTTATCAAAATGCCCTGACGTGATTAACGTTAAGGAAGGCTTTTTTGATGTAGAAAGTGTTTGGCCTAAGGTTGAACAGGCTGTTGAGCAGGCTGTTGCTAATCTGGTAGCTATGCGTGAAACAGAGGGTGGCAATATCTACGGTGATTTCATTTACCGTGCAGATCTGATTGCCGAAAAGCTGGCACAGATTGAGGAGCGTTCTCCCTTAGTTGTGGAAGAATATCAGGCTAAGCTGCAGGAGCGTCTGACTAATCTGCTGGCTGACAATAATATCAAGGTTGAGCCGGAACGTTTGCTGCAGGAGGTAGCAATTTTTGCTGACCGCACCAGCATTACGGAAGAAATTGTGCGCTTGAAGAGCCATATCAAGCAATTCAAGACTATCATCGCTTCCGACCAGCCGGTAGGACGTAAGCTCGACTTCCTTATCCAGGAATTCAACCGTGAAGCAAACACCATTGCTTCCAAAGCAAATGATTATACTATGGCGCAGATTGTTGTAGAAATTAAGGCGGAAATAGAAAAAATCCGTGAGCAGATTCAGAACATCGAATAAAACTGGAGGAAGTTATGGATATAAAGCTAGTTAATATCGGCTTTGGCAATATTGTCGCAGCCAACCGCATTATTTCTATTATCAGTCCGGAATCAGCACCGATTAAACGTATTATCCAGGAGGCCCGTGATAAAGGCATGCTGGTTGATGCAACCTACGGACGTCGTACTCGTGCTGTAGTTGTTGTGGACAGCGGTCACATCATCCTGTCTGCGGTACAGCCGGAAACTGTAGCCAACCGTCTGGTGGCACAAACTACTGATTCTGAAGAAGAGGAGTAATTGGATCATGAGCAACGATATTGATAATGTTACTCCCAAGGGAGTACTTCTTGTAGTATCCGGTCCGTCGGGAGCAGGCAAAGGAACTATTTGCCAGATGCTGAGAGACCAGCTGCCGGATTTAGGTTATTCTATTTCTGTTACTACACGCGCACCGCGCACGGGTGAGGTTGACGGAGAAAGCTATTTCTTCAAAACAATTCCCGAGGTTAAGCAGATGATTGAAAAGGGCGAGCTGCTGGAATATGCCGAAGTATACGGCAATTATTACGGCACACCGCGCAAATACGTGGAAGAGCAGCTGGAATCAGGCCGTGACGTACTGCTGGAGATTGATATCCAGGGCGCTTTACAGATTAAAAAGCGCTTCCCCGAGGGTGTATTTGTTTTCATCGTACCGCCTTCCTTAGATGAGCTTTCCGCACGTATTTATAAGCGTGGTACCGACAGCGAGGATGTTATCAAACGCCGTATGGCTTCCGCAGCCAGCGAGCTGACCTACGCAGCGGAATATGATTATATCATCGTTAATGATATTGCGGAAAAGGCAGCGCAAAAGGTGCTGACAATTATGGAGGCTGAGCGTTACCGCGTAGCCAGAACATATTTTATTGTTGATAAGATTTGTAAAGCAAAAAAATAAATTTACATTATGCAGCAGTCTGCTGTGTGAACCATGAAATACTTAAAGGAGTGATTCTATAATGTCTATGGTAGATCCGTCTATTGACTATTTGGCAGAAAAAGTAGATAGCAAATACACTTTGGTTATTTTGGCAGCAAAAAGAGCACGCGAGCTCACTATTCCCGGCGTAAATTCTGCGGAAAAAGAGGTCAGCGCTGCGCTGAAGGAAATTGCTAACGATACTATTACCTACGAGCGTACTAAAAACGTATAACAGCGGGAGGGTAAAACCTTGTTAAAGGGCAAAAAAATTGTTTTGGGAGTAACCGGCGGTATTGCCGTTTATAAGGCTGTAGATCTTGTCAGCCGTCTGCGTAAGCAGGGCTGCGAGGTGCGTGTAGTCATGACCGAGCATGCACAGCAGTTTGTTACTCCGTTAACCTTCAAGGAAATCAGCGGTAATGCTGTTGCTACCAGTATGTGGAACAGCAACCAGGAATTTAATGTCGAGCATATTGCTTTGGCAAATTGGGCTGACGCTTTCTTAGTTGCGCCTGCTACCGCTAATATTCTGGCTAAAATGACATATGGCATTGCGGATGATCTGCTGAGCACTACGCTTTTGGCAGCTCAGGCACCGATAGTTGTCTGCCCCGCAATGAATACCGGTATGTATCTTAATGCTGCAACTCAGGAAAATATCGCTAAGCTGCAAAGCCGCGGTATTACTGTAATGCCGCCTGCTTCCGGACATCTTGCCTGCGGCACCAGCGGCCCCGGCCGTCTGCCGGAACCGCAGCAGATTGTGGAGTTTATGAGCAGCTTTTTTGCCGGCCGTGAGGGCGACCTGCGTGGCCTGAAGGTACTCGTTACCGCAGCAGGTACACGTGAACCGATTGACCCCGTCCGCTTTGTCGGCAACCGTTCCAGCGGCAAGATGGGCTATGCCGTAGCTCAGATGGCTGCCGAGCGAGGTGCTGAGGTGCTGCTTATCAGCGGTCCTTCTGCGCTTGCTGTACCGCCTAATGTGAAGGCAGTGCAGGTTGAATCCACCAATGAAATGTTGGAGGCCTGCCTTGCAGCCTACGATGGCGTAGATATCGTTATCAAGGCAGCAGCAGTTGCCGATTACCGTCCGCGTGATGTGGCAGACCAAAAGATTAAGAAGAAAACAGATGACGCTCTGATTGTGGTTATGGATAAAAATCCGGATATCCTCAAAACCTTGGGGGCCAAGAAAACGCATCAGGTATTGGTTGGCTTTGCTGCAGAAACGCAAAATCTGCTGGCTAATGCCCGCGAAAAGGTAATTAAAAAGAATCTTGATATGATTGTAGCCAACGATGTTACGGCTGCCGGTGCCGGTTTCAATTCCGATACCAATATCGTTAAGTTCCTCTATGCCAACGGCGATGTATGCGAGCTGGAGCAGATGCCGAAGGTTGATGTGGCGAACCGTATTTTGGACGAGGCGTTGCGTATTCGTAAAGAGCGCGTGTAAGCGAGCGCGTATAAGACCGCATCTGCGTCATGACTAGCTATATAATAGAATTGAATTCTATTTAGCATTAGCAGTTGCAAAAAAGTATTTTCACATATTTTTCGTAAAAAAAGTACTTGTCATTATCTTGATTTTGTTATATAATGGCATCTGTAAACAATTTAACACAACTCATCAAGAGCGATGGAGGGAATGGCCCTGTGAAGTCGCAGCAACCATTGCAGTGTGACAGCTGTAAAACGGTGCTAAGTCCTGCAGTTTATCTGTAAGATGAGAATGCTAAGAGTAATAATTTAAGGCGTTCTCATAATGAGAACGCCTTTTCTTATACCATCTAAACACTCTCAACAACGTTTTTTATTTATGAAAGGAGCTACCAATGAGAAAATTATTTACTTCCGAATCCGTTACCGAAGGTCATCCCGATAAAATAGCAGACCAAATTTCCGATGCTGTGCTTGATGCTATCCTGGCTCAAGATCCTAAAGGCCGTGTTGCCTGCGAAACTATCGTTACTACCGGTCAGGTTCACATTTTCGGTGAAATTTCTACCCAATGCTATGTTGATATCGCACACATTGCCCGCGAAACCATCAACAATATCGGCTACAACCGTGCAAAATTCGGTTTTGACGGCAACACCTGCGGTGTGCTGATTTCTATCGACGAGCAGTCCCCTGATATCGCTATGGGCGTTGACAAAGCGCTGGAAGCTAAGGAAGGCCAGGCTGCTGAGGAAGAAACCGGTGCCGGCGACCAAGGCATGATGTTCGGTTATGCAACCAACGAAACCGAAAGCTACATGCCGATGCCTGCATATCTGGCTAACAAGCTGGCTCTGCAGCTGACAAAGGTTCGTAAGGAAGGCGTGCTGCCTTACCTGCGTCCGGACGGCAAAACTCAGGTTACCGTTGAATATGATGACGGCAAACCTGTTCGTGTAGATACTATCGTTATTTCTTCCCAACATGCACCGGAAGTTTCCAACGAGCAGATTCGCAAAGATATTATCGAAAAGGTTATTGCACCGATTGTTCCCGCAGAAATGCTGGATGCGGAAACCAAATACTACATCAACCCGACCGGCCGTTTCGTTATCGGCGGTCCTCAAGGTGACGCTGGTCTGACCGGTCGTAAAATCATCGTTGATACCTATGGCGGTATGGCTCGTCATGGCGGCGGTGCTTTCAGCGGCAAGGACCCCTCTAAGGTTGACCGCAGTGCTGCTTATGCTGCACGTCACGTTGCTAAAAATATCGTTGCCGCAGGTTTGGCAGATAAATGCGAAATCCAATTGGCATACGCTATCGGCGTAGCACATCCGGTTTCCGTTCTGGTTGAAACCTTCGGCACTGGCAAAATCAGCGAAGACAAGATTGCTGAGCTGGTTCGCAAAAACTTCTCCCTGAGCCCGACCGGCATTATCCGTGAGCTGGATTTGCTGCGTCCTATCTACAAGCAAACTGCTGCTTATGGTCATTTCGGCCGTACCGATGTAGATTTGCCGTGGGAGCATACTGAAAAGGCTGCTGCACTGCGCGAGCAGGCAGGCCTGTAAGCTTAATTTAAAACTGTCGAAAGCACGCTGTCCGCAGCGTGCTTTTTCTATGCCTGCCTGTGGCTTTGCACTTGCTAACTTCTCTTGATAAGAGGTATAATATTATTATCTATAACTATAATTACTCCGTAATAAACTCAGTTAAAATTAAACTTACCACATTATAATTTACCCCTAAGGGCATGGTGCAGGGAGGAAAGAAAGTGAATTTACAGAATCGCAAGGTTAAGATAGCACTTGGCCTGATGCTGGCAGGATGCGTAATTATCGGCTACCGTATTTACAGTAATATTCAGGCTGATAAGGCGCGTGCTGCTAAGCTGTCGCAGGTACGCAATGTGGCGGTCGTTACTGCTCACCCCGTAAGGCAGACGATTGTTCCCAGTCTGAGCTTTTCCGGCAGTCTGGATCCGGAATGGCAGGCAGAGGTTGCCGCTAAGGTGGACGGACGCTTGGAAAAGGTTTATGTCCGTGAGGGTGACCGTGTGAGCCGTGGACAGGTGCTGGCAATTTTGGAGCAGGCTGATACCGATGCCAATCTGTTAAGCGCCAAGGGCAGCTTTCTTGATGCACAGACAAGCCTGCGTAAGGCGGAAACGGATTTGCAGCGTTATGAAAAGCTATATGCTACGGGTGCGGTTTCTCAGCAGGTGGTGGATGATTACCGCTTTGCGCGTGATAATGCTGCAGCCAAGCTGGAGGCTGCCAGAGGCAGCATGCGGGCGATGGAGTCTAAATCCGAGGGCACGGTGCTGACAGCGCCTGCTGACGGTATTATTGCCAAGCGTTATTATCAGGAGGGCTACTATGCAAAGGCAGGTACGCCTATTTTTGCCGTTGCGGATATCTCTATGCTGAAAACTACGATTCATATTCCCGAAGGCCAGATTGCCGGTGTACATGTCGGCAATGAAGCAAGCATTACTCTGCCTGCTTATCCCGGTAAAAAGCTGATAGGTAAAATCACCCGCATCGCTCCGGTTGCAGATTTGCCAGCGCATACCTTTGCGGCAGAGGTGAGCGTGGATAACAGCGAAGGTCTTTTGGCCGGCGTCTATGCCAACGTTACGCTTACAGCTTCACCTAAAGCTGATGTGCTGACTATTCCGGTGCAGGCTATCGTGATGCGTGATGACCAGCAGACAGTGTTTGTTGTTGATGACAAGGGCGTTGTACAGCGTCGTGTGCTGAATGTCGGTTATACGAATGATAAGCTGGCTGAAATAGTGAGCGGACTGGATGAAAAGGATACTATTGTTATCGAAGGACATAACAAGCTGCGTGAAGGCAGCAGGATAGATTTGAAAAAGGCTGGTAAATAACGATGATTGGAACATTTATCAAGCGACCGGTCTTTACTACCATGTTTATTTTGCTGTTGGTAGTGTTCGGTATCCGCTGCTATCCGGAAATCGGCGTTGATCTGAATCCTGATGTTGATTTGCCTATTGTCAGCGTGCGTGTTACCTACAGCGGTGCTTCGCCGCAGGAAATGGAAACGCTGGTTACTAAGCCGATTGAGAACCGCGTCAGCCAGGTTTCGGGTATCAAGACGTTGTCTTCCACTGTGCTTGAAGGCTACAGTGAAACTGTTCTGGAATTTAATATCGGTGTAGACCCGCAGGTGAAGGCCAGTGAGGTGCGTGAAAAGGTTGCCAGCGTGCGTAAGGCTTTGCCGGATGATATTGATGAGCCTGTAACGCAGACGGTAGACCTTAACTCCCGCGCTATTGTAGCCTATACCTTTGCTTCGCCCTCGCGCAGCCGTGGTGAAATCCGCCGCATTGTGGAGGATAATATCAAGGATGAGCTGCAGATGGTGGAGGGTGTTTCCGAGGTTACCGTTGTCGGTGCCAGCCAGCGTGCTATCCGCATTGTGCTGAAGCCGGAAAAGCTGGCGGAATATGGTATTGCCTATCAGACAGTGCGCAGTAAGCTGAACGCTAACAACTATAATACTCCCGGCGGTAAGGCGAAAAATGACGCTATGGAAATCACTGTGCGTACCTTGGGAAAGTATAACAATATCAATGATATTAAGCAGGTGGTAGTTGCTAATCATAACGGCCGCCCTGTTTATATCAGTGAAATTGCCGATGTGCTTGATTCCTGGGAGGATGAGGATACCTTTGCCAGCGCTAACGGCGTTCCCTGTGTTATGACCTTTGTGCGCAAGCAGTCCAAAACTAATACTGTTGATGTTACCGATAATGTCAATGCCAAGATGGAGGAGCTGAAGCACAGCAATCTGCCGCCCGATATCATTGTTGATAAGGTGCGCGACCAATCTAATTATATTCGCGATAATATTGCGGATGTCTGGAATGCGATTCTTTTCGGCGGTTTTCTGGCGCTTTTGATAACATATCTGTTCCTGCGCAATTTCCGTGCGACTATTATCGGCGGTCTGTGTATTCCTACGTCTATTATCGCCACCTTCTTTATGATGAAGGTTATGGGTTTTACACTGAATAATATGTCGTTGATGGCTTTGAGCCTGGCAGTCGGCATTTTGATTGATGATGCGATTGTAGTAATTGAAAATATTTTCCGCCATATCGAGATGGGGCAGACGCCGTTTGTGGCAGCCAGGGAAGCTACAGAGGAGCTGACGCTGGCAATTTTGGCAACGTCCCTGAGCTTAATGGCTGTATTTGTGCCTATCGGTAATATGGGTGAAACCATCGGCCAGTTCTTCAAGCAGTTCGGTCTGACGGTTGCTTTTGCGGTAGCGTTCTCTACTATCGTAGCCTTTTCGCTTACGCCAATGGTTTCGGCGTATTGGATTAAGGCAGAAACCGAGGAGCAGAGCAGCAAGGAGCGCACGCATTTTGTGCAGAGGGCTCTCGATAAATTTGAAGCAGGCTTCCAGTCCGTGCGTGAAATGTATGACAGCTTAATGGCCTGGGCTTTGGAAAGACCTAAGAAGGTTGTTGCCGTAGGCATAATTTCGCTGCTGTTGAATTTGCTGCTGCTGCCTTTTGTGGGCACGGAATTCCAACCTACATATGATTCGGGTGAATTCAGCGTCAATGTTAAGGCGCCCATCGGCACCAGTCTGCAGAAAACTGTAGAGCTGGCCAAGCCGCTGCAGCAGGAGATTTCGCAGCTGCCGGAGGTCAAAATCGTGGCGCTTAATATCGGCAATGGCCGCAATCCTGTTAACCAGGGCTCGCTTGATATCCGTCTGAAGCCAAGCAATGAGCGTAAACGCAGCATGCAGCAGATTATGGATGATTTGCGCGGACGCTTTCAAAATGTTGAAGGCCTGAAGGTTACCGTTGTATCCAACCAGGGCGGCGGCCGTGGCGACAGCCGTCCGGTGCAGATTGGTCTGCGCGGCAGCAATATCAAGGAGCTGAAAAATTACGCTCAGCAGCTGGCAGATATGATACGCCGGACTGAGGGTGCGACCGACGTTGATATATCCGATTCGGAAGAGCAGCCGGAAATTGTGGTCAAGCTGGACCACGCTAAGGCCAGCGAATTCGGTCTTGATGCAACGGAGGTCGGCAAGGTTATCGAAATGGCTATCATGGGCAAAAGCACCAGCAACAGCTATACCATCGGTGACAATGACTATGATATTATTCTGCAGCTGGAGCAAAGCCAGCGCACTAATATCAATGATGTTATGAACCTGCGCATTTCTTCTTCCGCAGGTCAGTTTATACGCCTGGGTGATATCGCCGATGTGCGCTACGGCAGCGGTCCTACACGCATTGAGCGTGAGGATAAGCAGCGTCAGATCGTTGTTTATGCCAACACAGTAGGTATTTCGCCCGGTGATTTAATCAGCAAGGTGCGCAATGAATATATTCCCGAGCTGAATTTGCCGCCGGGATATAACTATAAGATGATTGGTCAGGCCGATAATATGGCACGCTCCTTTAAAGAGGTTTACAAGGCCGTTATTCTGGCCATAGTTGTGGTATACATGGTGCTGGCGGCGCAGTTCGAAAGCTTTTCGCAGCCGCTGATTATCATGGTATCATTGCCATTTGCGATTATCGGCGCTATCCTGGGCCTGCTTGTTGCAGGACAGACGGCAAACATGATGAGCATGATTGGCTTTACGATGCTTCTGGGTCTTGTTACCAAAAATGCTATTCTGCTGATTGACTATGCCAACCAGGAGCGTGAAAAGGGCATGTCTATCCGCGAAGCAGTGCTTCTGGCCTGCTCACTGCGTCTGCGTCCTATTCTGATGACAACATTGTCTACGATACTCGGTATGCTGCCGATTGCTTTGGGCATCGGCGAGGGTGCGGAGCTGCGTCAGTCTATGGGCGTGGTGCTGATAGGCGGCTTAACAACCTCCACCTTGCTGACGCTGGTGGTTGTTCCGTTGATTTATCTGCTCTTTGAGGAGTGGAAGGCGAAAAACTATGTGCAAAGAGGAGAATAGGCGTGAAACAGTTGACACCTAAGGCCTTTGCCGATTATCTGGCAGAGGCTGCAGAAAAAATCCGTCAGGATGGTTTCAGTATTGTTAAGGATAAGCCGATTAATTATGGCCAGCAGATTGCAGTGCAGTTTTGTGAGGCCAAGGCATCCGTAAATATATATAACGGCAAAAAAGGACTGACGCATGTTTATAACGGCGACAGTGCCTTAAAGCAAAGATTACTGCTGCTGCTTGAAGGAGTGCAGAATGCGTCTGAGGAGCTGCAGCCTGCAGCCGCAGGAGCAATGGTAACTAACGGTCTGTGGGCAGGCAGTGATGAATCCGGCAAGGGTGATTTCTTCGGCAGCCTGGTTGTGGCTGCCACAGTAGTGGACAACACAACGGCGGCGAAGCTGCAGGCTGCAGGCGTTAAGGACTGCAAGCTGCTGACTGATAAAAAGATTTTGGAGCTGGAGGATGTTATCAAGTCTACAGTTGTTGATTTCAGCGTACTGGAGCTGAAGCCGAAGATTTATAATCTGCGCTATGAGCAGGTGGCTGCCGCCGGCGGCAAGCTCAACCAGCTTTTAGGCTACGGACATGTGGCGGCTTTGAGTCAGGTGCTGGAGCGGCAAAAGGATTGCCACAGCGCATTGATTGACCAGTTCACCCAGTCTACGGTAAACTTAAAGGCTTTGCAGCAGCGTTTTCCAGGCTGCAGTGTGCGTCAGCAGCCTAAGGCAGAAAGCAATCTGGCGGTTGCCGCTGCCTCGGTGCTGGCCCGCGCCCGCTTCTTGCGGACGATGGAAGAGCTGGCGCAGCAGGCCGGCGTAGGCGAGCTGCCGAAGGGCGGCGGCGAGCAGGCAACGGCGTGCGCCCGCCGCTTAGCAGAAAAATATGGCAAGGATGCTTTGCGTGACTATGTAAAGCTGCACTTTGCCAATTACAAAAGAGTGTAGAGATTATGAAAAAACTAATTGTTAACGCAGATGATTTCGGTCTGCATCCTCTGATTAACGCAGGTATTATCAAGGGCTATAAGGAGGGCTTTATTACCAGCACCTCGTTGATGCCCAGCGCTCCCTGCTGGCAGGAGGCTGTGAAGCTGGCGCAGGAAAATCCTCAGCTCGGTATAGGCGTGCATCTGACGCTGGTCGGCAGTGTGGCGCCGGTGTTGCCTGCAGCGAAGGTCAGCAGCCTTTTGGATGAGCAGGGCTTGTTTTTGCCGGATTACGTTGCCTTTGCCAAGCGCTTTTACAGCGGCAGCGTCAAGCGCAGCGAGCTGGAAGCGGAGCTGCGCGCGCAAATCGAAAGGGCACTGGAAGCCAAAATAAACATTACGCATGTCGACAGTCATCAGCATACCCATGTGCTGCCGGGAATTAATGCACTTGTATTAAAGCTCTGTAATGAGTATAATATTATAAGGGTACGTATACCTAAGGAAGCCTATACCTTTACCGGAGGCTTTCATACAGGTATCGGCAGAATGATCGGACGCAGCGGGCTCAGCTTTTGTGCTCAGCTGGCGGCGCAGCGCGCTGACAGCCTTGGGCTAAAGCATCCGCAGCATTTCTTCGGCATGCTGGCGGGAGGTCATCTGAATGCGGAGCTGGTAGGCAATATCCTGCATCAGCTTCCGGATGGCGTAAGCGAGCTGATGACTCATCCCGGTCTTGATTCTGCTGCCTTGGGCAAAATATTTCCCTGGCAATATCATTGGCAGGAGGAGCTGCAGGCGTACCTTGACAGCGGCAATAAAAAGCTGCTGGAGCAGGAGCATATTCAGCCTGTTAATTTTACGGCCTGCTAAAGCTCTTGTACTAAAAAATAAGCTCATTTGGAGTCTGCTAGATGAATAAAAAATTATTGTTTCGCCTAGGTCTGCTTTTTGGCTTTGTCCTGCTGATTTCGGCGGCGGTTATTTATTTTACATTTGATATACGGACCTTGGAATACCTGACGATGTTCGAGCCTCGCTGTATTCTGCTGGCTTTGTCATGCCTTGCGATAGGCTTGATTTTTGACGGCCTGCGTCTGATAACCCTGGCTTCGGTGACGGACGAGAAGCTGACCTTTCATCAGATAGTGAATGTAGTTCTGAGCAACTACTTTTTGGCGCTGGTAACGCCGGGTGCCAGCGGCGGCGCTATCGCTCAGGTTATGTTCATGCGTAAGGCCGGGGTGCCTGTCGCCAAATCTACGGTAGTAATTTTGGTGCGCACGGTCATGTCCATTATCTTTCTTATACTGCTGGTGCCTGTGGTGCTGCACAGCGATGAGGATATAGTAAAATGGATGCCTGCGTCGGTGCTGACGATTCTTTCGGTGCTGTTTATATCACTGCCGATAATCGTAATTTCCTTGCTGCAAACACGTTATCCGGAGCGGGCGATTATGTGGTTTACCCGCAAGCTGTCGTTTACTACGCAGCGTAATTGCTTTATCTGGTATAACGAATTTAAAAATGCCGTTGTAGTTATGGGCAAGCATCCGAAGATGGTTTTCCGTGCGTTTATCGAATCCGGCGTGAGCCTGCTCTTTATTTATGCAACTGTGCCTGCGTATTTCACCGGTCTGAATATTGATTTTGATTTGCAGCAGGTAATGGGACGCATGGTGCTGCTGAATTTAATACTTTATTTTTCGCCTACTCCCGGTGGCAGCGGTGTAGCGGAGGCAGGCTTCTTGGTGCTGTTTTCCAATATTCTGCCTAACGGTGTTGAAGGCATTATGGCAGTTCTCTGGCGCTTTACGGCAGAATATCTGCCCTTTATGCTGGGAGCGGTAGTAACAATCAGAGCTTTTGGCAGCGATGTGCTGAATATGGCATCGCTCAAGAGTAAAACTACCGAGGGTAAGAAAAATGAGTAGTTGGCATATGAGTTTTGAAGTTATGTTGAGGGATGGAAACTGATGAATCAGATTGAAAAAAACAGCCTGCTTATTGTAGCAGGTACTGCGTTATTTATGATTATGTTCGGTATCGGCAGCATTCCGCTGCTGGATCCGGATGAACCCGTATATGCGGAAACAGCAAGAGAGATGCTGGCTGCCGGTGATTTTTTGTCACCGAGAATTTTTGGCAATTTCTGGTATGATAAGCCGCCTATGTATTATTGGCTGGTTGCTGTTGCTCAGTTTCTTTTCGGTGACAGCGAATTTGCGGCCCGCTTTCCTGCGGCATTGATGGCCTGCGGTACCTCTGTGATGATGTATGTAGGTATCACAAGGCTGTTTAATGAACGTGCAGGCTTCTGGTCTGCGATGATTCTTACAAGCTGTGTAGAATTTTTCTATATGGGCAAGGCGGCGGTGACAGACACAACGCTGCTATTTTTTATGACAGGTGCGTTGCTGAGCTTTATCCATAAGCGTTATTGGCTGATGTATGTGTGCATGGCGCTGGCTACTGTTACCAAAGGTCCTATCGGTATAGTTTTTCCGGGTGCGATAATTTTTCTGTATCTGGTGGTTATGGGCCAGCTGCGTGAGATTTTGCGCATGCATGTTATCCGTGGTTTGCTGCTGTATTTTCTCATTGCATCACCTTGGTATTACGCTATGTATACCGTGCATGGCATGGAATTTATCAATACCTTCCTGGGATTTCACAATATAACGCGTTTTACGACGGCTGAGCATGCTAACCGCGTTACCTTCTGGTATTATTTTCCTGTAATAATCTTAGGCTTATTTCCGTGGACCGGTATGCTGTGGCAGGCTGCGAAGGCATCCGTCAGCGAAAGCCGTATAGATGATATGCGCAAGCTGCTGTTCTTCCACGTTTGGTGGATTTTCGTGCTGCTGTTCTTTACTATCTGCAAAACAAAGCTGGTGTCTTACATCCTGCCGCTTTTCCCTGCTATGGCGGTAATAATCGGCTGGAATATAGCGAGAATGCAAAGCAGACTGCGCCATAATACAACCTTTTACGGTTGGGCGGCAGGCAGCGGTATTATGTTTGTCCTGCTCGGCGTGGGCTGGATTATCGGTGCGCAGTATCTGTCGGAGGCTGACTTCAGCCTGGTGATGCTGGGAGTGCTGACATTGCTTTTGGGTGCAGCGGCAGTTTTCACGTTGCTGTATTATCGCGATATCGAGCTGGCATCCTGGCTGCATGTGATGATTGGCGCGGTGACGATGTGCGTGGCCTTTGCTTTTGTTCTGCCTGTGATTGCCGACCGCTTCAGTGTAAAAACTATGAGCAGTGTATATAAGGAGCAATGTGAGCAGCAGACGCCTATTTATGTCGATAAGTTCCTGCGTCCGGGCTTTATGTATTATGCAGGCAAGCCAGGTATCGAAATGATTCCGCAGACAGGTGCTTTGACAGATGCGCTGCGTGATGGCAGCAAAAAATATCTGCTGGTGCGCGGTTTGGAATACCGTCGCGTGCAGAAGGCAGGTCCGTTGCCGAATAATGTGCGCACAGTAAAGGAAATCAGCGATATTTATCTGCTGGAGCAAAATTGAGTATTAATAATCAACCGTTGTGCTATTTGGCGCAACGGTTTTTCTTATGCAAAAACTCCCCATCCGTCTTACCTTGCGGTAAGAAAGATGGGGAGTTGCTTTTTCAGCTTATATAATTCTTTTAGTCCTGACCGGGAACCTTCAGCACAGCGCCGGTAGCAGCAGAGGTAACCAAAGCAGCATAGCGTGCCAGGTAACCGCTCTTAACCTTCGGCGGCGGGCAAACCCAGTTCTTACGACGTTCAGCCAGCTCTTCGTCGCTCAGCTTAACGTTCAGGGTACGGTTCGGAATATCAATTTCAATGATATCGCCGTTTTCAATCAATGCAATATTACCGCCCTCGCGTGCTTCCGGAGAAATGTGACCGATGCAGGCACCGCGGGTAGCACCGCTGAAACGTCCGTCGGTAAGCAGAGCAACGTCTTTGTCGTGGCCCATGCCTGCCAGTACAGAGGTCGGATTCAGCATCTCGCGCATGCCGGGGCCGCCTTTCGGGCCTTCGTAGCGGATAACTACAACGTCACCGGAAACAACCTTTTGTGCGCAAATTGCAGCAATAGCTTCGTCCTCGGAATTATAAACCTTAGCCGGACCGCTGAAGACCTTCATGGAAGGATCAACCGCACTTTCCTTGACAACGCTGCATTCCGGAGCGATATTGCCTTTCAGAACAGCGATACCGCCGGTTTTGTTGTACGGATTTTCTACGCTGTGAATAACCTCAGGACGCAGGATTTCCGCATTTTTGATAATCTGGCCGACAGTTTTGCCGCTGACAGTCTGGCAGGATTTTTTAATCAGTTTCAGACGGTCAAGCTCGTGCATTACAGCAGGAATGCCGCCGGCTTCGTTTAAATCAACGATGTGGTGGCTGCCGCCCGGGCTCATCTTAGTGAGGTACGGAGTTTTCTTGGAGATTTTATCGAACAGCTCCAGCGGCAGGTCGATGCCTGCTTCGTGAGCGATAGCCGGCAGATGCAGCGCGGTGTTGGAGCTGCCGCCGATGGCCATGTCAACAGTAATAGCGTTCTTGAAAGCGTTGAGCGTCATGATGTCGCGAGGCAGAACGTTTTCCTCCAGCAGACGCATAACAGCCATGCCTGCGTGCTTAGCCAAAGCAATACGCTTGCCGTTGTAAGCAGCGGGGATAGTGCCGTTGCCGGGCAGGCCCATGCCAAGAACCTCAGTCAGGCAGTTCATAGTGTTGGCAGTGAACAGACCGGAGCAGCTGCCGCAGCCTGGGCAGGCACAATGCTCGATTTCTCTGAGCTCTGCTTTATCAATCTGACCGGACTCAAAACGGCCGGCAGCTTCAAATACAGTAGATACGCTGATATCTCTGCCATGGTAACGACCGGGTAGCATCGGACCGCCGCTGACAACAACGGTCGGAATGTTCAGACGGGCTGCTGCCATCAGCATGCCGGGAACGATTTTATCACAGTTCGGAATCAGGATTAAGCCGTCAAACGCATGGCCGTTGGCAACAGCTTCGATGCTGTCCGCAACCAGCTCACGGCTTGCCAGCGGATATTTCATACCGTCATGGCCCATGGCGATGCCATCGCAGATGCCGATAGCTGGGAACTCAATCGGAGTACCGCCAGCTTCCAGCACGCCGTATTTGGCTGCCTTAGCGATGGTATCCAGATGCATATGCCCCGGAATGATTTCGTTAGCGGCACAGCAGATGCCGATTAACGGTTTCTTTAATTCTTCTTCAGTATAACCCATTGCATAGAACAGAGAGCGATGGGCTGCGCGGGTTGAACCTTTTTTTACTTGTGTACTGCGCATTTTTCTTTGACCTCTTTCCCTTAAGTAAATAGTACTACCGTACGGGCTGCTGATAAAGCACCGTATACTTCATCAGGTTTCCTCGACGTACAGAATGTACGCCATCGTCAACCTTCTTCGTCTCCGGTACTTTCTGAGCAGCCTGCGTGGAATTAACGTAGCAAGCTGCTGATAAAGCACTGTATACTTCATCAGGTTTCCTCGACGTACAGAATATACGCTATCGGCGATCTTCTTCGTCTCCGGCACTTTCTGAGCAGCCTGCGTGGAATGAACTTAGCAAGCTGCTGATAAAGCACCGTATACATCAAGTCGCCTCGACCTTAATGCTTTTTATTGCAGCCAATACGGTTAAAAATAAAAAACAACAGTCCTGAAGTCTTTCAGGATACTCATAAAATTTTACAATTTTTATAGCCTGATGTCAAATTTTATGGACAAAAAACTACAATTAAGTGTAAGCTTGCACCTTGAAACTGCATCTTAGTTACATTCTTTACAAACTTGGTAAAGTTTAAAAATAATTCACGATTACTGCGTGGAGAATAGTATATAATAGGCGTGTAAAATTGTTGCGAGGTGATTATCATGAAAACTAAATTAACTGAGCTCTTAGGTATAAAATATCCTGTTATCCAGGGTGGTATGGCGTGGACGAGTGACGCTGTGCTGGCTGCAGCAGTTTCCAACGCCGGTGGTGCCGGTATCATCGGCAGCGGCGGCCGTACTGTGGAATGGACACGTGACGAGGTGCGCAAGGCAAAATCTCTGACCGACAAGTCCTTCGGCGTTAACGTTATGCTGATGGCTCCTAACATTGCGGAAATCATTGCTATGCTGTGCGAAGAAAAGGTAGCCTTTGTTACCTTGGGTGCAGGCAACCCGGTACCGCATATTCCTGCTTTTCATGCTGCAGGCATCAAGGTTATTCCGGTGGTGCCTAATGTTAAGCTGGCAAAGCGTATTGAAGCTGCAGGCGCTGACGCTATGGTTATTGAAGGTATGGAGGCCGGTGGTCACATCGGCAAGCAGACTACTATGGCGCTGATGGAAAACGTACTGCCGCAGATTAAATCTGTTCCGGTGCTTGTTGCAGGCGGTATCAGCGACGGTCGTGCGCTGGCTGCAGCTTTGCTGATGGGCGCTGCAGGTGTGCAGATGGGCAGCCGTTTCCTGCTGACTGAGGAATGCCCGGCAAATCCTGTTGCTAAGGAAGCCATTGTCAAAGCAACCGATACTGACAGCGTAGCAACAGGCTATAGCCGTAATCTTGGTGTACGCTGCCTGGCGAACGCTTTTACCGATGCGTATACTGCCCGTGAAATTGCCGGTGCTCCCAAAGAAGAGCTGATGGCTATGGGTACAGGCACCAACCGCAGAGGTCTGGTAGAAGGCGACGTTACCAACGGCACTGTTATGTGCGGTCAGAGCTTGAACGTGCTGAATGATATTCTGCCCTGCAAGGATGTTATGGAGCGTATTATTGCCGAAGCCAAAGAGGCTATTGCCAACGTACAGAAAATCGAGCTGTAAAAATTAAAGCAAAAAGCATGCATTGCTTGCTGTGTACCAATAATACTGGATGTCCGGTTGAGATACAAAGTAAAGCGGTGCATGCTTTTTTTGTTGTATACAAAAACCCCGCCATTGTGGCGGGGTTAAAAAGAGCTTAAG